>FWPU01000951.1_pt1 | contig 90554 bp, 61 predicted proteins | sample 2228361 | NCBI WGS metagenome assembly FWPU01 (sample SAMEA103939777, study PRJEB20133) | metagenome
TGGAGCTGCCGCAGCCTTCGCCCCGCCCCGTTCGTTTGGTCTTGTACGACGCCCTGGGCCGGGAGGTGTACCGCATGCTCAGCCGGGCCGGCGACAGACAACTGTTTTTCGATGTGTCGGGCTGGGCAGGTGGGGTGTACGCCTGGCAGCTGTGGCAGGAGGGGCGTATTTTGGGGGCAGGGAAGGTGGTGGTGGTCGAGTGAAGGCAGCATATTTCATGAAAAATGCCACATAAAAAAAAACACTCCTGCTCTTCGAGGAATACTCGAAGAATTCAGGAGTGACAAAATATCCACATTTACTTCACCTGGTTCTGCTCTCGGTAATCGGTTTGGGAAACGATGATATGCCGGAGCATGATGGAGCTCCATTCCGGAACGGTGTAAGACGCCGGCTTTGCCGGGCCGTTGGCCAGTAGTGTTTTTGCCAAGCCTTTTTGGAGAAATTGCTAATGATAAGGGGCTTCTTTTTTTCTCTAAGCCCAGCAATAGCATTTAAATGTGGATGCCAATTTATTTCAAAAAATTGTACCACATTTCGGCAACACCACAAAAACATGGCGCTCAATGAATACTCAGGCGGGCCGTAAAGTGGCCGCTCGACGTGTGTACCGACAGTAGATAAATGCCTTTTGCCAAGCCTTTGATATTGATTGGAAAATGGTTGACGCCCTCCACGGGCTCGAACGTACGCTGCAGGACGCTCCTTCCAAAGAGATCGGCTATTTCTACTTCCATGCGGCCATTTTTTTCGGATGGCACATCCACAAACAAGATCACTACGTCAGAGGCAGGGTTCGGGTAGGGAAGCACCGTCAGGTCGTGAGAAGGCATTTCCACCACTACGGTTGGGCCAAAGGAGAACTGGCCGTCGAAATCGGTCTGTCGGAGGCGGTAGTAATTTTCGCCAGGCAACGGATTTTCATCTGTCCATTGATAGGCTCGTTTTTCAGTGGAATTGCCTGCCCCAGGCACGGTTGCCAGTTCCTGGAATTGCAGGGAGTGGCCTGCACGCTCGATGGTGAAAGCGGCATTGTTGGTTTCGCTGGCGGTTTGCCATTCGAGCAAGACCATGCGGCCTTGTGGGGTGGCTACAAAGCTCAGCAGCTCGATGGGCAGGGCGCAGTTGCTGCTGTTGAGGGCCACCATGGGGCCGGAGCCGCAGCTCGAGGGATTGAAGCATGTGGGGATGGTGCTGTAGGCCATTTTGGCATTGGCACCGTTTATCTCTTGAGTTGCTGGAGTGCGTATGGCCACGCCGTTGGCGATGGCGTAGTGCATGAGTTCACCTGAGGCGATGCGGTGGCCCAGTCCGTGGGCGTGACCGAGCTCGTGCAGGCAAACTGATTCGAAATCATACTCGTTGGAAGCTGGCAGGGGAGGGCCAAATTCCCAGTTGATAGTGGGGTTGAAGGCCATGTCCACTTCTTCGAGGCACCAGACGGTATTGTGTTGTTGGCAGGAGCTCGTGCCGGCGCCGGCGAATCGGGATGTAGTCACTCCGAGAGTGCCAGAGGGCAAGGTACCATCCCAGGTGACCACGTTGATGTTGTCGTTGGCAACCCCTGCCGTGGTGGTGCCGCCCGGTATCCAGTTGACGAAGGTGTTGCAGCGCCATGTTTCCATGGCTCGCTCGAAGGCCGCCACGGCGGCGCTGTTGTTGGAAAATCCACCGTTTGCGGTACTGTTGTAGCTGAATGTATAGCCACCACTTCCGTTCATGTTGCGCAGGTAATAGCGCTGGCGGGTAACCTCGGGGAAATTCAGAAAAGAGCTGTAAATGGAGATGTGTGAGTAATTGATCGTGAGCGCAGAAGGCGACGAGATGCTGTTTACCTCAAACGTGCCCGTTCCACCCTCTTCGAGCACTTTTACCTCGATATGGGTGTCGGACCAGCTTACGTAATCGGAGTTGAAGCTGGTGGCGACGAGTGTAGCTCCGCCGTCGTCGGCATTGGGGAACCACACATCGCCCGGCGAGCTGCCGAAACCGCTGCCATCGATCTGGAGGAAATCGCTGCTGACGATGGTGCCTGAATTGGTCGGGTTGGGGCTGAAGGAGGTGATGGGGAACTGGCGATTGCCCGTCTCGGAGGCATCGAGTGGCCTCGGGGTGTAGGGCACGCCTTCTGGGGTCAGGGCAGTTTGGCCGGTCAGGGTGTAAATGCGGTGAAAGATTTCTTCCTCCGAAAGGCGTTCGGGGAAATAGGCATCGCGATAGGTGCCAAATTGATAGGTGAGAACGCCTTGGGCGTCGCCGTAGGCGAAGCTCTGCAATAGGTTTGGCTCCAATTGGCGCAAGGCTTTGTCGTCGCGGTCGGTTTCTTCGCCTTTGAGGAAGACGATGTACTCGTTCTCTTTACGCACTTTGAGGGAGGGGTACACGACCATGGCCTGGTCGCCGTGCACGCCTCCGTAGGTGAGCAAGGCTATCTGCTCATCGAGTCGTGCGCCTTTCAACCAGGCTCGCACCTCCATGCGCCACAGGGTGTAGATATTTCCGTCGTCGTCGAGGTAGGTATGTGCCAGTAAGGGTTTGGCCAGGGCAATGGCACTCGCTTCAGCTACTCGCTGCTCCAGAGGCAGCGGCACCATCATACATTGAGGGTGGAGATATTTTGGAAAAAGGAGTGTGCAAATGGTGGCGATCGCCAGGTACGTAAAGCGGTTCTTCATGGATGTGATTGCTTGTTTGATGAATGGAATGGAATCGCAATTTACAACAAAGCGCCTTCGGGTAACCACATTCCGCTTTTCATTGTTTGGCACCCTGCGCGCTACCTTTGCCGCATTTTCAAGCCAAGCCTGCTGCCGAGTGGCAGTTCGAAAAACGAAAAGCGCATGAAAACCACCTTTCACGACCTCAAAATTGCCTGCAAAAAGCCCCTTACTGCCGAGGCCGTCCTGCTCCGCTTCGAAGTGCCGCCGGAGCTGGCAGAGGCATACACCTTCAAGCCGGGCCAGCACATCACCCTGCGGCTGACGATCGCCGGAAAGGAGCTGCGCCGCTCCTACTCCATGTGCAACAGCCCTTACGAAGGTGGCCTCGAAATCTGCGTGAAGCGCGTAAAGGGAGGCGTGGTGTCGAACCACATAGTGGACAAAGTGGCGGAGGGGGACGTCCTGTCAGTGGGCACCCCCGAGGGGCGCTTTTTCGTCGAACCCGATCCCGATCGCAGGCGCAACTACTACCTGTTTGCTGCCGGCAGTGGCATCACACCCCTGATGTCCATCATGCGCGCAGTGCTCGATCGGGAGCCCATGAGCTTCCTGTTTTTGCTATACGGAAACCGCAATGAGCAGAGCATCATCTTCCGCGAAGCACTCGAGCAGCTGCAGCAGACCTACGCCGGGCAGATCTACGTGCACCACACCCTCAGCCAGCCCTTGCGCGAGAAAAAGGGAGGCCTTGGCGGGCTATTCTCGAAAGGTAAAATCACCTGGACCGGTGATGTGGGCCGGATCGATCCCCAAAAGGTCAAGCGTTTCATCGGCGAGCAGTTCCCCCCGCGTCACAAGGAATCAGAGTACTTCATCTGCGGCCCAGGTGGGATGATCCAAACGGTGGAACAAACCCTGTTGGACCTCGGGATCGACAAAACGCACATACACCACGAATACTTCACCAACCCCGACCAAACTGCTCCGGCCCAGGCCGCTGGCACAGGAGCTACCGTTGACGGGGCACTCGTGCGGGCCACCCTCGACCGGCAGCAGTACGAGGTGCGCGTGCCGGCCGACAAGACCATCCTGCAAGCACTGCTCGAGGCAGGTGCCGATGCGCCTTATTCCTGCACTTCTGGCGCTTGTGCCACCTGCATGGCCAAAGTGCTCGAGGGGCAAGTGACCATGGACACCTGCTTCGCCCTCGACGACAGCGAGGTGGAAGCCGGATACATCCTCACCTGCCAATCGCATCCCACGACGGAAATAGTGGAGATCACCTACGACATCTGATTCGCCTACCCAAGCAAATGGCTCGGATGTGGCGCGTGGCCTCTCAGGCGGCTGTGTAGCCTACCTGCTCGCAGTTTTTTTGACAAAAAACATACTGTGCAAGGGATGGCTGGTAGCGCGGTCAATGGGCGGTCTGAAATGATGCATTGGCAGACGCCGTCAGGCGTGCCAATACTTCCCGGAGCGTATTGGAAAAGATAACCCGGCGGTGGCCGGCGCCAGGTACAGGCACGAGCTCCACGCGCTCCGGATAGAGCCGGTGCAGGGTTTCGGCGCATTCGAAAGGGATGAGTTCGTCGGCGGTGCCGTGCACGATGGTGACGGGCGAGTGGACACGCCGAAGGTATTCGTCGTTGGGCAGGCGATACTTGAGTATGGCATCGGGCACGAAAGGGAAGAGGCGATCCTTCATATCGGTCAGGCTGAGGTAGGGGGCTACCAGAACCAGGTGTTTCGGCTTGTGGTGGGTAGCCAGCCAGGAGGCCATGCCACTGCCGAGGGAATATCCCACGATGATGATCCGGGATTCATCGTAGTGATCCAAGAGGAAGGCATATACCTTTTCCACGTCGGAGAGCAGTTGTTTTTCGGAGGAAATGCAGCCGTCGCTTTTGCCGTAGCCGCGGTAATCGGGCATGAACACGTCGAAGCCAAGGCCGGCGAGGTTGCTGGCCTGCCTGGCGCATCGCCGGTTGGAGCCTTTGTTGCCGTGCAGATACAGGATGACGCCCTGGGCTTGGGGCTCTTTCAGCCACAGGCAACTGAGTCGGATGCCGGGCTCCACTTCTATTTCGACCTCCTCCCCCCTGTCGAATCGGTAATCTTCCGGCAACTGGTCGTTGAGGAAAATGAAGCGCTCCTGGGCAAAGAACAACCCTCCGATCAGAAGCAGGTACAGGGCGAGGAGGACGATGAGGATTTTTCTGAGCAATCGCATGAGCCAAAAAAATTGTGGGCAAAGTTAGGGCTTGCCACACAGGTGGGCGGCAGCCATGCCAGCCGGGTGGCTGGGCGGTGGAGTGAGCCATCCAAGTCGGGAAAGGGGTCTATGCGCCGACAACTCCCCCTGGAGCACGAGGTATTTTTACAACTGATTATAGCCACATACGTCTTTTGCCTACTTTTCGGCGAAGGCACGTCAAGTGAGCCTCGAAGCCCTTCGACAACTTTGATCCATACAAACCAGACATCTCAAAACCTGCTTTCGGCATGCACGTAGTCATTCTGGGCAATGGAATTGCGGGTATCACTGCCGCCCGATACATCCGCAAACTGAGCGACCACCGCATCACTGTCATTTCAGCTGAGTCCGATTATTTTTTCTCGCGCACGGCACTGATGTACCTCTACATGGGGCACATGCGCTTCAAGGATATACAGCCCTACGAACCCTGGTTTTGGGAAAAAAACCGCATCGAGTTGGTGCGGGGCTACGTGGAGGATGTAGATCTGGAAAACAAGGGCCTCATCCTCAGCGATGGCCGCATCATCCATTACGACAAATTGTTGCTCGCTACGGGCTCGCGCTCCAACAAATTTGGCTGGCCGGGGCAAGACCTCGACGGCGTCCATGGCATGTACAGCATCCAAGACCTCGAAGCCATCGAGTACAGTACCCGAAACATCGAGCGGGCGGTCATCGTCGGCGGCGGGCTCATCGGCATCGAACTGGCCGAGATGCTCCACAGTCGCCACATTCCCGTCACTTTTCTGGTGCGCGAAGACAGCTTCTGGGACATCGTGCTGCCACCGGAAGAATCGGCCATGATCAACCGCCACATCCTCGCCCATGGCATCGATTTGCGGCTGCAAACGGAACTCAAGGAGATCTGGGGTACTGCCGGCGGTCGCGTCAAAATGGTGCTCACCAACAAAGGCGAGAAAATACCCTGTCAGTTCGTGGGCCTCACCGTCGGCGTCAGCCCCAACATCGAGTTTTTGCACTTCTGTCCCATCGAGAAAGAAAAGGGAATCCTGGTTGACGAGTATTTGCGCACCAGTGCGCCCGACGTCTATGCCGCAGGGGACTGTGCCCAGGTGCGTCAACCCAGGCCAGGCCGGCGCCCCATCGAAGCCGTGTGGTACGTAGGCCGCATGATGGGGGAAGTGGCTGGCCGCAACATCGTCGCCGAGCTCGCAGGCAAGCCCCTCACTCCCTACGACCCCGGCATCTGGTTCAACTCCGCCAAATTTTTCGACATCGAATACCAGATCTATGGCAACGTGCCCAACAAACCCGTCGAGCACCTCGAATCGGTGTACTGGGAGCACCCCGAGGGGCGCAAGAGCATCCGCATCGTGTACGAGCGCGACGGCGGAGCCGTGGTGGGTTTCAACCTCATGGGGGTGCGCTACCGACAGGAGGTGTGCACCCGGTGGATCGAGCGAAAGACCCACGTGGAAGAGGTGCTCGAAAACCTGGCCTTGGCCAATTTCGATCCGGAGTTCTATCCCAGCTACGAGCAAGAGGTGGTGGCGACTTACAACCAGGCCACCGGCCGCCATGTCCAGTTGAAATCCCGGCGCAATCTCACCTCGGTGCTTCGTTACCTCGGTATCGTCAATGGTTGACCCTTTCAAACAGAACCGCTACGACACAAAATTCTCAATGCCATGCCCACACCCGTTTCGCACAAAACGCCATTGCAGTACCTCGGCATCGTGCTATTCGTGTTTGCCATGTCGATGTTTACGGCCACGCTGTTCCTGACGCAATTCCAGCTCGATCGGGAGGCAGTGCGTCAGTCCATTGGCAACGAGTACCATTTGGGCTTCATCATGCCACAACTCGACAGCCTGGAGGGCAAGCGCTACGGCAACGTGTTCAGCTTCATGGCGGCCTACAACGATGCGATGAAGCGGGCCCAGCAGCAAGTGAAAGCAGATGTGGAAACCCGCCTCGGACTCGACCCCTCCAACGGCGAGTATTGGAACAAAGTGCTGCAAGATTACGCCATCGAGCGCAGCCGCTTCGAAGTGGCCCGGGCCTCGGCTACCGGCCTGCTGCCGGGCCAGGTCGGTGTGTTTTTTCTGCTGAGCATTGGCCTGGGTGTGTTGGGTGCTTTGCTCTACATCCTGCCGAAGCTGCGCGAACTACCCGGCATCAAGAACAACGGCATCTTCCACAGCAAACTGCACAACCGCGGATGGATCGGCATTGCCCTCGGCACCTGGCTCATCGCTTTTTACGTGCTACTCTATTTTCACCCCGAGTACATCGTGAGCTGGACCTTGCTGGTAGATCCCCTCAGCCGTGCCCTGAACGGTGGCCCTGCCAGCCAGTGGTTTCTGTACGGTTTCCTCTATACGTTGGCCATTGTCGTCATGGGCGTTCGCATGCTGATCAAATACAGGGACAACAGGTATCAAATTTTCCGCACCCTGTCGGTGATGTTCTTCCAAACGGCCTTCGCCTTCCTCATTCCCGAGATCATGGCCTCGCTCAACTTGCCGGCACACGACCTCAAAAACATCTGGCCTCTGGATTACAGCTTCTTCTACGAGTACAGACTCGATGAACTCATCCAGCACGGTACCCTCGGCCTGGCCATGTTGTTCTGGGGCATTGCACTGATCGTGATCGGCGTGCCGCTGTTCACCTATTTTTTTGGAAAAAGATGGTACTGCTCATGGGTGTGCGGATGCGGAGGGCTGGCCGAAACCCTGGGAGACCCTTTCCGACAGCTGTCGGACAAGCGCTTGCGCGCCTGGCGCATCGAGCGCTACCTCATCCACGGGGTGCTGGTCTTTGCGGTGGTCATGACGGCGATGGTCCTGTACACCTACTTCACGGGCAGTTCCAGGGTGTTGTTTCTCGACAGCTATACGGTGCGTTCGTGGTATGGCTTTGCCATCGGCAGCATCTTTGCCGGAGTCGTCGGTACGGGTTTCTATCCCCTGATGGGCAATCGGGTGTGGTGTCGCTTTGGTTGTCCGTTGGCGGCGTATTTGGGTATCGTGCAGCGTTTCCGCAGTCGTTTTCGCATCACCGTCAACGGTGGGCAGTGCATTTCCTGCGGCAACTGCAGCACCTATTGCGAAATGGGCATCGACGTGCGGGCTTATGCGCAGCGTGGACAGGACGTAGTCAGGGCCTCGTGTGTGGGTTGCGGCATTTGTGCAGCGGTGTGTCCTCGCGGTGTGCTCCGCCTCGAAGTGGGTGCCGGTGTGAGCCTGCGCACCACCCAGCTTCGCACCCAGCACGTGCCGGACGGAGCTGAACCACGAAAGGTGACGCAACAGGCGGCCGGCCAGGACTGACGGCAAGGGCATGCGAGCAGCAGACCAGACAAGGCAGGGCGCCGCTGCTGTTTGTGAATTGTTTTACTTTTGCATCGTCGAGCCCGGAGTCCAACCAGCCGGTTAGACAATCAACCTTTTCGAAATGGATGTTTCGAGTCATTCTCCCGGATCCGATGGCGATGGAGTCAGGCGACACCTGCTGATTTCCTCTCCCATTCACCTGCTCCTTGTGAAAAGCCCGCTAAAGAAAGACTGCCTGCACATAAGCTTCTGTGTGGGGTCGGTTGACATTTTCGCCAAACCCTGATTGCGCCATGTTGACTGACCTGTTGATTACCATATTCCTCGTGTTGCTCAACGGCTTTTTCGTGGCGGCCGAATTTGCCATCGTCAAGGTTCGCACCTCCCAACTCTCAGTCCAATCCAAAACCAACTACACGGCGCGGCTTGCTACCAGCGTGGTGAACAATCTGGACAACTACCTGGCGGCTACGCAGCTGGGCATCACACTTGCGAGCCTGGGGCTGGGCTGGATTGGCGAGCCCATCGTCGCCAAGCTGATCATGAACTTCATGCACCTGTTGGGGTTGCCGCTCCAAGAGGCCACTGCCCACCAGGTGGCGCTGCCAGTAGCTTTTGCCACCATCACCGTGTTGCACATCGTCTTTGGGGAGTTGGCGCCCAAGTCACTTGCCATTCGGTATCCCTATCAAACCACCATGACGGTGGCATTGCCCCTGCGCTTTTTCCACCTGCTCTTCCGACCCTTCATCTGGCTGCTCAATGGATTCGCCAATTTCATCCTCCGCGTCATAGGTATCGAGCCGGTACCACCCGGCGGCATCCACTCCGAGGAGGAACTCAAGCTCATCATTGCCGAAAGTGCCGAGGGCGGCGCCATCGAACCCGATGAAAGAGAACTGATCCAGAACGTGTTCGACTTCGACGACCGCTACGTGTGGCAGATCTTGCGCCCCCGCACCCAAATCGCCGCCATCGAAATCGACACCCCCCTGGAAGAGGCCATCGAGTATTGCCTTGCCGAAGGTTACAGCCGCTTCCCTGTCTATGAAGGCAGCATCGATCACATCGTGGGCTTCGTGCACGCCAAGGACCTGCTCATGCTTTCGAGGCAGAAAGACGGCCGCAAAACCCTCAAGGATATCTTGCGGCCGGTGCTTTACGTTTCGAGCAACAAGAAGGTGAGCCACCTGCTGCGGCAGTTCCAAAAAGAACACGTGCAACTGGCCGTGGTGGTCAACGAATTTGGTGGCACTGTGGGCATCGTCACCCTGGAGGACATCATCGAGGAGCTCGTCGGTGAAATCCAGGACGAATACGACTCCGAAGCGCCCATCGTTGAAGCCATCGACAATCACGTTTACCGCGTCCAGGCCCAGTGCCCATTGGACGAAATCAATGAAAACCTGCCAGAACCGCTACCCGAGAGCGAAGACTATCACACCTTGTCAGGCTTGCTGCTGCAGCTCAGTGAAAACATCCCACAAGAGGGCGACGTGTTTACCGTGGGCAATTACGAAATCAAGATTTTGAAAATGTTCCAGGCCAGCCCGGAGCTGGTGGAGGTGCGCTACCTGGAGCCCTCCGTGAAGGAGGAACAAAAGGGCCACAATGATTGAATGAGCAGCCTCGCTTTCGTGCACTCATCCGGCAATGAAGTCCAAGTAATTGTCAGGCGAAACAACCTTTGTTTCCACTTCTTTGTATGCCTCCAAGAAGGGTTTGGGAAATCGGGGTTTGACATTCTGATTCCATTTGAACGCATAGGCCAGAGTGATAGATCCAGCGTTTCACCTTGAATGAAACGCTTTCTGATTCAGGTAGTGACGGATGTTCCCCGTCTGACTTGGCCATAGCCCGACAGGCTCAAATCCTCGGTTACCCGGTTCCTGAGCGCACTGCAAAAATTCCTTTTCTATTGAGATTGGTGTAAGTTCCGTTGGTTGAGTGCAGTCGAGTCCGCCTCTACTTCTGACAGCACTTGGCGTGCTGTCAGAAGTGAGGTTCCTTGTTTTTGAAAAATTGGAGGGCCTTTTTGCAATTGACTCAAGACTGAAATTCTGTTCACCGGTGCGACTCGAACAATCAGTAAGTCCACATCATTGGCACTTTTCAGAGTATAATCAGAAATTCTCCGGAGAATTTCTGATTATACTCTGAAATCTTACCGTTTTTCGGCTTGCTCCAACCATTCAGCCTTGCTTACCATCCGATGCCGTAATCCTCTCCGTGGTTGGAAGAACCACCCCACATGGTGCCGTTTTTCCAGTCGAAATAAATGGCGTTGATGGGGCCCGAGGTTCGGTCGTCAGTTTCGAGGCGGTAACCCATCTGTCGGAGCTTCTTGCGCACCCATGGCGGGGTGAGCTCCTGGATGAGCATGACGCCGGGTCTGATTTCGTGGTCGCCGAAGCTGCCCCGCAGTTGGAAGGTGTTGATGTTGGCGGCTTCGCAGGCTTCCTGGACGTTCACGCCCCATTCCACCACGTTGAGAAAAAACTGGAGAAGGTTTTGGTCCTGGCTGTCGCCGCCCTGCACGGCGAATGCGAGGAAGGGCTTGCCGTCTTTGAGGGCGAGGGTAGGTGTGAGGGTGGCGCGGGGGCGCTTGCCAGGTGCCACGACGTTGAAGGGGTTTTCTTCGGGTTTGAGCACGAAGCTCTGCATGCGCTGGCTGAGGCCGATGCCGGTGCGGCCGGCGATGACGGCCGGGATCCAGCCCCCGCTGGGCGTCATGGACACCACCCATCCTTGTTTGTCTGCCGTCACTACAGTGGTGGTGCCGTAGTAGAAGGGCTCCCCTTCGGGGAATTCGGCCTGGTCGTCGAAGCGCAGCCCTTGGGTGCTGGAGGTTTCGTTGCCCCATTTTTCGATGAGGTCGAGGAAGGGATTCACCTTGCCCTCGAAGGGGTAGGGGTCGCCGGGTTTGATGTCGGTGCGGTTCTTTTCCCAATCGATGAGCTTGAGGCGTTCTTTGGCGTACTCCTTCGACAGAAGCCCCCGGATGGGTTCTTCGGGCGGGAAGTAAGGGTCACCGTAGTAGAAATCCCGGTCGGCGAAAGCCAGGTTCATCACCTGGTAGAGGGCGTGCATGTATTTGGCCGAGTTGTACTCCATGCAGTCCAGGTCGAGCTGCTCGATCATGTTGAGGCATTGGAGCATGACGGGGCTTTGCACCCAGTGGGTTAGTTTGTACACCTCGATGCCCTTGTAGTTGACGTGGATGGGTTCTTCGATATAAACCTTCCAGTTGGCCAGGTCTTCTTTGGTGATCAGGCCACCTTCTTCCTGCACGCCCCGCACGAATTCCTCGGCGATGTCTCCTTTGTAGAAGCGGTCGTAGGCGGCGTAGATGGCCTCTTTGCGGCTCTTGCCCTGGGCGAGGGCCTGGCGCTCGGCCTCCACCAATTTTTGCAGGGTATTGAGCAGGTCGGTTTGGCGGAAAATCTCGCCGGGGTAGGGGGCTTCGCGTGCTTCGCTGCCGAGGTGGGGCAGGAACACCTCGCGGGCGTATTTCCATTCCTTGATGCGTTTTTTGTTGCGTTCGATGGCGTCGGCGGTTTGCTCCTCGATGGGGTAGCCGGCAGCCATTTCCATGGCGGGAGCCAACACCTCGGCGAGGCTCATGGTGCCGTACTCGGCCAGCATGGTCAGCAGGCCGCCGGGCGTCCCGGGGGTGACGGCCGCCAATGGGCCGTATTGCGGCGGATATTTCATGCCTTTTTCCAGGAAGAATTCAGGAGTGGCACCCGTGGGGGCCACGCCCAAAGCATTGATGCCGATGACCTGGCCTGTATGGGGGTTGTAGATCAGGGCCTGGGTTTCACCGCCCCAGCTGAGCACATCCCACATGGTACAGGTGGCGGCGAGCATGGCACAGGCGGCATCCACGGCGTTGCCGCCCTGCTGAAAAATACGGGCCCCAGCCGTGGCAGCCAGGGGCTTGCCCGTGATGGCCAGCCATTCTTTGGCGTGAAGTACGGGCTTCTGGGTGCGCTGGGCAGGCAGCAACAGAGGCCACATCAGTGCCAGGTACAGGGTGGTTGCAATTCCACCTTGTCCAATGAAGCGGAAAGGAGAAAGCGACTTTTTCATGGTGGCGGGTTTTGAGTGCTGAGTCCACTGCAAAAAGCCGGCGGGTTGCTTCATTGCGTGACGGCCGCTCCTGATGCCCGGTCTGTTCAGCCTGTCCTATTTACGGACAAGCCGGGCAAGCTCATCCCCCGTCCACAAATTTTTGGCCGCCCGTCTGACCCCAGATCGAGCCTTCACGGCTGTCTCACCAGCCGACTGTGAGGTTGGCACCTTACAGCACGCAAAGTGCTGTCGGGAGTGTAGAGCAAAGGCTATGAGCAGAGCGGGCAGCCTGCCGACTCGTACCGAAAATGCCAAGGGGTACAGCAACCGCCTGCCTGCCCTTGTTTTTCCGATCCACAGCGACTTTTTGCCGTGCTATCAGCACTGGGTGATTTGAAAGTGCGAGCCGAAAGGTAGTGAATCATGCAAGTATTCGCTCCGTGCTGGAAAGGACCTTTGATGCAATGGCTGTCTGACAATGCTGTTGCGCAGTGCCTCTCGCACCTGTCTGTGGCATCGAGCGTCGAATTTGTCGCAGCTGCACGTGGCCTTTCGTCGAAGTGCCGACATGATTGCCAGGTAGCTGCTGCACGAGATGTAGTTTATTCAATACTGACCTTGGTCAAAAAAGACGATGCCATATCTTTGATTCAACTGAAATCGATGCTTGTCATTCCTCCTCTCATTCAAAGCTGGATCGATGAGAACACTATGGACACTGCTGCTCTGCATGCTTGCGTGGATGCCACTGCAATCACAGGATTTCATGCTGCAAGCCTGGTATTGGGATTATCCCAAAACTTGTAACGGCTTCAACTGGGCCGACACCCTGCTCAACAAGGTCGGCCTCATCTCCGGCAACTTCACCTACGTCTGGCTTCCACCGCTGAGTCGCGCCAGCTCGGGTGCCTGCAGCAATGGCTACGACCCCAAAGATCTCTATGACCTCGGCCAATACGCCGGCGCCACCGGCTTCGGCACCCGCACCGACCTCGACGACCTCGTCGCAGCTTTCAACGGCAACGGCATCAAGGCCGTGGCCGACGTGGTGTACAACCATCGCGACGGTGGAAAACCCGAGGCCAACACCCCCGTCAAGGATTACATCACCATATACTACGAGGCGTACAAGAACCCCTTCCCCTCCGACCGCTTCCGCTGTGCCCTGCCGCTTGGCGGCTCTTCCGGCAATGGAGCTGGCGACTATTATTTCAAAATCAGCTCTAAAACCGGCGATCCCAAGTTTCACAACAAACCTTACAAGGTTTACAAGGAAACAAAAACGGTGGGTTGGCAAGGCCTGCCCGACACCTCGGAAGTGGAACCCAACGGCGGGGGCGACTGTGGCCAGGGCAATAACACCATCACCCTCGGTAGGAACTGGACCGCCAACATCGACGCTTCGGGTTGCACCGTGGACGAGTTCCACCTCAACCTCCAGGCCTCACATTTCAACGCCGCCGGTGATACGCTCTTCATATACCTCACCAACCCCAACGGCGACTACGCTGACCACCGAATTTACGGCATCTGGAGCAGCTCCGCCGGCGCCGACATCGTCGGTCAACTCATCTACCAGACCTGGACGGATTTCACCTCCCTGCCAAGCGGGCAAGGTGCAGCCAACTACGAAAACTTCCGGCCCAACAGCACCAACGCCTCCACCACCTGGCTCGCCGGCGACTGGGACTGGCTGTGGTTCTTCTACGACGTGGATCAGGACATCGCCAGCACCCAAACCCTTTACACCGATTGGACCCGCTGGCTGTGGACCAACGCCGGCATGCGTGGTTACCGCCTCGATGCCGTCAAACATTTCCCGCCTGCTTTTGCAGGCACCATCCTCAACAACCTCGCCACGGGCTCTCCATCCATCCACCCCGGCATGTTCGTCGGCGAGTTCTTCGACACCAACCCCGTCAACCTGAAAAACTGGGTCAACCAAGTCGAGAGCAACAAGGGCTCGTCCACTACCAATGTGCGGGCTTTCGACTTCGCCCTGCGACAGGCGCTCAAAGACGCCTGCGATACCTACGGCTACGACGTGCGAAACGTCTTCAGCTCTGGCATGGTGGACGGCGCGGGTGCTTCCGGATTCAACGTCGTCACTTTCGTCAATAACCACGACTACAGGGGACCCGGCGAACCCGTCCAAAACGATCCCATCCTCGCCTATGCCTACATCCTGACCAACAACCAGGTAGGCCTGCCGTGCGTGTTTTACCCCGAGTACTTCGGCAAGTCGGTGCCCAACTACCCCAACGTCAACCTGCGCGGTCAGATCAATGAACTCATCCAAATCCACAAGGACTATATCTATGGCAGCAGCTCGCGCAGCTATCTCAGCCAGGCTGGCAGTGGCTATTCATCTACCTACCACAGTGGCTATCCCACCACGACCTTGCTCTACCAGCTCAAAGGGGGTGTGGCCGGAAAAGACGTGCTCGTCTGCATCAATTTCGCCGGCGACCCACTCGACGTGGATCACACGATAGACGGGAGCAATTTCCCTGTGGGCACCCAGTTCAACCAGGTGGCCGGCAACACTTCCACCCCCGTGCTCACCGTCGGCAGTGGCTATTGGGTCAACATCAAGGTGCCGGCGCGCAGCTATGCCGTCTGGGTGCAGGGTGCGCCACTGCCCGTAGAGCTCATCGACTTGCGCGCCAGCAGGCAGGGAGAAAACGCCGTCTTGCTCCAATGGTCGAGTGCCTCGGAAAGTGATTTCGACGCCTACTGGGTCGAGCGCTCTGGCGATGGGCAGTCATTCGAAGCCATCGCCCGTATCGAGGGCCGCGGCGCACCTGACGCCGGGGCTTCCTATTCCTACTTAGACCGGGGGCTTGCCACCGGCACGACCTGGTATTACCGCCTGCGCATGGACGACGTGGACGGCAGCGTGCACTACAGCCCCTTGCGCACTGTGGAGATCCCGGCCGTTGGGGGCGCGTTTCGCCTGTGGCCCAATCCGGCCCGCAAGCTGGTTTTTTTGGAAATGGACATGGCCTCCGAGGCAAAGCTTCGCGTCCGATTGCTCGATTGCTTCGGCCGAGAGGCCATGCCAGCGCAGGTGTTCGATACGCCATCAAAACCCACTACCTTCACCCTCCCGCTCGAAGGGCTTGCCCCTGGGGTGTACGTACTTCAGGTGGAAGATGCCCGCCAGATCCTCCATCGCCAAAAGCTGGTGGTGGGGCAATGAAAAGGAAGGGTGATAGCCCCCCTTGCCGGATCATTTCCATCGCACCTGAAAAAGACTCGTTGATTGTTCACCGATAAAATCCAGACATTATGAATCGACTTTACATCCTCCTTTTTTCAATCGGTCTTGTGGGGGTGATTCGAGTGGAATCCCGTGCCCAGACCGTCGTCGCCCAGGACGATTGCGAAGCTTATTCCGGCAATGATTACACGGATGAAAACAATGGCTCGGGGTTTTCCTCTGCATTTACTTTCAAACCTTGGGGAAGCAATGATCAGGGGGGAGAATTCATCGAAAGTGGTACAAGGAAAATTTCAGGCGCTCAGAGTTTTGGTTTGTACGCAAACACCACGGGGACAGGGAAGGCGATATCGAGGCCCTTCACTTCTGCCTTATCGGGCTTGCACCGCATTTCCTTCCGGGTGCGCTTCGATCTGAATACCAACAACAACCAGTCTGCTGGCTTTGCCATTTGCAACGTTCCCACCTCTTCACAGAACACGTGGAACGACGGTCAACGCCTCTACCTCGGTATCAGTGGCGATGGATTGTAGAAATACAACGACGGCACGCTGAAGACAGTGACCTCGGGAGGTAACAACTTCAGCTGCAACGGCGGGGACATCTACCTGGTGGAGCTGGATATCACCCCCTCCAGCAACACCTACGCCTTCCGCATCACCAATGAAAGCGGTTCCATCCAATCGGACATCATGAGCGGCACGCTGGATGGCACTTCAGGCAGCTCGATCGCTTCTATCGGCTTTGGCAACGGCGTCATCGGCTCTATGCAAAACCTCATCTTCGACGACATCGTGGTGACCCAAAATCCATCCAACCCACTTCCCGTGGAGCTCGTAGATTTTCAGGCCCGCTTCGATCGCGGCAGCGTTTGGCTGAGCTGGCGCACTGCCTCTGAGCATGACAACGACCGCTTCGAAGTAGAACACAGCGTCGATGCCAAGCACTGGGCCACGCTCGGCGCGGTGCCTGGCGCCGGATACTCCCTCCAGGAGCGCACCTACGGCTTCCGCCACGATCAGCCCGCTGCGGGAACCAATTACTACCGCCTCCGCCAGGTCGATTTCGACGGCAGCAGTGAGTACTCGCCCGTGGTTTCTCTGGAAGTGCCACGAACAGAGGATGGCCTGGTGGCCTTTCCCAATTCCATTGGGGAGCTACTTTGGGTCGTTCCGCCCCGCGAGGAAGAAAGCACCTACACCGCTACCGTCGTGGATTGGTCGGGGCGGTTCATGGGTACATGGATTTTTTCATCGAAGACAAGCATCGACGCGGGTGGCTGGCCTGCGGGGGTGTACGTCGTGCACCTGCGGGATGCCACAGGCCGCATCGTAGCTACCCAGCGGTTGATCAAGTGATGCACAGCGCTCGGCATGTCGCATGGTAGCTGCGGGGTAGCCCCACTGAGCGGCTGTCTTTGAGGCAGCCGCTCAGTCGCGATCCTCGAGGTGGTGGAAAATGGGTTTTGAGTGAGAGGTGTCGTGTGAAGCGTCGCAGGTTTGGCGGTTCTGGAGCATGTGAGTGGGCTGGCTGCCCAGCAGCGCCGGCTTCACACTCCTGACAGTACCCATTGTGCTGCATGGCGCAGTATCCCGAGGGGGCGGAACAATTTTCCTCTTGCCGATTTTTGGCAGGGGACTCACGGCAAGGAAAGATCAAAAAAAACTCCGTACGGATTTGGTGCCGTACGGAGTGTGGTGCCAAGGTTTGCGGAAGAGGCACCTATGCTTGGTCTTGTGTGGCGGTGGTTTTGGTGGCCGGGCTTTTTCCGTTGAGTTTGGTTTTGAGCCACTCCATACACTCGGCGAAGGTGTCGAAACAATGGTCTTCGGGAACCAGCCCTGGCACCAGGTTGAAGCGCTCGAACATGTCGCGTGGTTGTCCATGAAGGCCGACGAAGGCAATGTCAACGCCAGCGTCCTGGAGTTCCTGCACGGCGTCTTCCATGGCGTAGAGCCCCGACTGGTCCACGTAAGGCACTTTGTCGAGCCGCAAGATCACCACTTTCACTTCTGGCAAGGCCTTGAGCATTTCCTGGAATCGGGAGGCAAAACCGAAGAACAAGGGGCCATCCAGGTGCTTCACATATACCTTGTCGCCAAACTGGGCGAGGGTTTGCCCCTCGTCTTCCCAAGGCATTTCCTGGCTGAAATTTTTAATGGGCGCCATTTTGGTGCGGTTGTCAATCACGTCGGCGATCTTTTTCATGAAAATGATGGCCGCCAGGATGAACCCGGCCAAAACGGCTTCGACCAAGCCGACGAAGACGGTCAAGCCCAGCACCAGCAGCATGACGATCACCTCGGCCCGGGGCCACCATCTCAGGTGTCGCAGGCCCCGCCAGTCCATCACGCCAATTCCGACGCTGATGAGGATGCCCGCCAACACGGCTGCGGGCACCTTGCTTGCAATGGGGCCCATGCTGAGCAGCACCACGAGCAACAGCAACCCAGCAATCATCCCTGACAGGCGGGTTTTGCCTCCCGCCTCGATGTTGACCACCGTGCGGATGGTGGCACCGGCGCCGGGTATGCCGCCAAAGAGGGCTGCCACAGAGTTGCCGATGCCTTGTCCGAAGAGCTCCTGATCCGGATTGTGCCGGCTGCGGGTGAGGTTGTCGGCCACGAGGGAGGTGAGCAGCGAATCGATGGCGCCGAGCAAGGCCAAGGAAATTGCCATGGGCAGGAAAGGCCATATCGCCCCGAAGTCCACCTCGGAGAGTATGCCCAAGTTGAGCTGGGGAAAACCAGAGGGAATCTGGCCAATGGTGCGGTATTCGGGTAGCAGCAGGTAGGCTCCACCCGAGATCACCACGAGGGCCACCAGCGAGCTCGGTACCGCTTTGGTGATGCGCTTGAAGCCGTAAATGATCAAAAGTGTCAGCAACACCATGGCCAAGTCGGCAAAGTTGATTTGGGTCAGTGCTCTGGGTAAGAGCTTCAGGGCACCCATCACGCCAGAGGCTTCTTTGCCCGCCAAGGCACGTGCCTCGGCCATGATATCAGCTTCAGTGATGCTGCTGGCTCGTTTGACGGTTTCCTGGAAATCCTCCAGCACCAGCAGGCCCTCTCCGGCTTCCTGCCGCAAGATGCGCTCGAGGATGACCTCCTCCGCCATGGGTTTGAACTCATTGACGAAGGCCATGTCTTCCTTCGGGTAATAGCCCAATGCTGGCAAGAGCTGGGTGACGAGAATGATCACGCCGATGCCGGTCATGAAGCCCGAGACGACGGGCTGTGGGATGTAGCGGATGTACTGCCCGACTTGCATGGCGCCAAGGGCGATTTGCATCAGGCCGGCCAAAAGGAATACCATCAGGATGGTAGGAAGGGCTTTGTCGAGGTCGCCCTCGAACTGGGCCAGGATGCCGGCTACCACGACCATACTGACGGCGGTCATGGGAGCAGTAGGCCCGGAAATTTGCGTATTCGTGCCTCCAAAAAGAGCAGCAAAAAAGCTGATGAAAATGGCTCCATAAAGACCCGCTGCAGCTCCGAGGCCCGATTGCAAGCCGAAGGCAAGCGCCAGCGGCAGCGCGACGATCCCTGCCGTGACGCCCCCGAAAAGGTCGCCTCGGAAATGTTTGAAAGTGATGTCGGGAATTAGTTTGATCTTCATTTCGCAATGTTTTGAATTGAGGTGTGGGCTGCCGCCGATCAACGGGGGCCGAAAGAAGCAGATGGAACGAGGGAACTGCCGCAGGGCTTATGCCGCCTCCTTGTGCATCAGCTCACCAAAGCTGACCCTGCCGGTGGCCACGTCGTACATGGCGCCCACCATTCCTATGCGTCCCTGCTCGTACAGATCCCTGAGCACTTTGCTTTCCTCCAGGATGCGCTTCAAAGTGAGCTCCACGTTGGTTTGTGCCACTCGATTGACGAATGCTTCGTTGGCGGCGCTGCGGTCTTCACCTGATGCCGAAGGGGTGGAATCGACGGCGGGCTTCAAGTTTTTCAACATGTCGGTCAAGTTGCCCAGGGCTACGTTGTCGCAAGCGCCTTTGACGGCGCCGCATGAGGTGTGACCCATGACGACGATCAGCTTGGAGCCCGCTACGGCACAGGCGAATTCCATGCTGCCCAGGATGTCCTTGTTGACGAAGTTGCCAGCGATGCGGGCGTTGAAAATGCTCCCCACACCCTGATCGAAGAGAATTTCCGTCGGTACCCGGGAATCGATGCAGCTGAGGATGATGGCAAACGGATACTGGCCTTCAACGGTGGCCTTTACCCGAGCAATGTGGTCGTGGCCATGCAATTCATCATTGACGAATCGCTCGTTGCCCGCTTTGAGGATTTCCAGACACTGCGCAGGCGTAAGGGCTTGCTGCAACTCTGGTGTCATCGTGACGGGTTGGCGGAGGTCGATAGATGTAGGCTTGGACATATCACAAATGATTTTTTTGAATTCTCCCTGCCCTTTAGGCGGCTGCTTGGAAAGCAGAAAAGGCTCGAGCAGAAAACGACTGACTTTAAAAGAAGGCAGCAATTTCCGGCTCTACGAGGGGAGATTGAATGCTGAATGAAAAAAAATGAAAATGGGCTTGAAAAAATACAGGCAGGACCATGCCTTCTCAGCCTTCGGGAGGCGGAGTGGGGATGGTCAAGGCCTCGGCAGCTTGGAATTCCTGGTGGTCATTGAAGCGAAGGCTTTTGGAGAAAGGAAATTCGCCGGAGGGGCTGCCATTTCCCCAATTTTTGAACCCCAAAATCTTGTCGGATTTCGTTTGGCTTTCTCCTCCTTGATGATTGGCCTCCTGGTCGACCATCACCATGGTGGCTTTTGATCCGGCATGCAGGTTGGTTGAATAGGGCGCTCCCAAACCAGCAAAAAGCAGGCTCAGCAATCCAAGGATTGCATAGGCTCGAGCTGACTTTCTAATTGACTGGCAAACGCGGGATTTCATCTATGGGCTCAAAATTGGAGCGCAAGAATACCAAAATTCGAGGGAAGGGGGGAATTGCATCGACATGGTTGGGCCAGTAAATCGGGCTGAGCCTTTGACCAGAAGGGGCTGGAAAAGGGGGCCTGTCCGGCTTGTCTGTAAATAGGACAGGCTGGACAGACGGACTACATGGATGGGCTTGCCCAGTCAGTTTCCACCAAAAGGTGGACAAGCGTCAGTCCAGTCCAGCCAGGCTGGGAATAATGGGGTGCCATTATCCCCAAAGCCGCCAAGTTTTGTGGATCAAGAAATGCGCACTCCACTTTGGAAACCTCGGTCAGAACCGCCAGCTGAGCCGGGGCTGAAAGCCCATTTCCCGCCCCTGTTTACCGAAGGGAAAAACAGAAAGCGGCAGGCTGAAAACCCCGCATTTACCGAAGGGCAGCTCAAAACCCGCCTCCAGGCTGAAGCCCGAACGCACAATCCGGGAAGGCATCAGTCCTTGCTCATCGAGCTGCAGGTAGCGGGCATACACCCCGGCGCTCAACCGTATGTTTCCCTTCGGCAAACGGAATTGGTGGCCGGCCATCAGCCTGGGCTGCAACAATTGGAAACTCGATGACAAGCGTTGACCCTTCATGCTTTCCGCAAGCAATTGCCCTTCGGCCCGGGTCAGGCCAAAAGCGATGAAGTTGCCTGCCTGCCGGTGGCGGTAAATCGTCAATGTGGAGCCGTTCAGGAACACCATGTCCGTCACCGAGTAGTGCTCCGTGTTGGGATGCTCGGGAGGGCCACCTGACAAATGCAGGTTCAGGTCAAAGGCATTTACCGAAGGGCTGTAGTCAAAAGCAAACATGGGCAAGAGCTCCACCGTAATCATTTCGGAAGGGCACTCAAACTGGTCGAGTACCATGATGTTGTATATGCCCGCCGGCAAGTTCTGGATGGTGAACAGCGGGCTGTTGGCAACGCCCACGACATCCCCGTTGACAATGACCTGGTAGGGCGGCGGATGGGCGCCAGGATTCACCACTTGCAGTTGTATGCTCCCATCGGGTGCCGAGGGTGAGGAAGGCGGATTCACCTGCAAAACTTGAAGGGCATAGGGCGGTGCCTCGCTCACGCTGACTGTGAAAACTTCCGTGCAAGGCGGCCCGGCTGCCTGATCGGCAACCTGAATGGTGTAGTTGCCCGGCCCCACGGGCATGAAGGCGTTGACATGCACCTCGGTGCCGTTGGGGATGTTTTGAATGCTGTTGGTACCGGCAGGGCCGGAAACGACCACCTCGTACGGCCCTTGCCCACCGGAGACGATGAAACTGATGTCTCCTCCGTTGGGACAATCGGCCGGCGACACCACCAGACCGGTCACATACTGCGGCGGGTTTTCTCCGATGGTCACTTCAAATGTCAGCTCGCAACTGAGGTCCACATCCGTGATGGTGACCTGGTAATTGCCGGCAGGCACATCCGACAGCACCAGTCCGGTGGTGCCGTTCGACCACTGGTAGGCATAGTTGCCCGAGGGGCTCACATTGGCTACGGCCACCCCGTTGGCCAGGCCGCAATCGGCATTGGCTACGCTGAAGCTGGTGGTGAAGGTGCAGGGCGGCGGCAGGATGTTGATCAATTGGTCACAAGAGGCGGCATTGCCACAATCGTCGGTGGCCGTCCAGGTCCGGATCATCGATCCTTTGCAGTTCATCACTCCGCTGTCATCGTCTTCGTAAACGAGGCCCGGGGTGCTGCTGCAGTTGTCAGTGGCCACAGCCATTCCCGTCACCGAGGGGTCGTTGGGCTCCATGCAAACGGCTTCGGCATTGCCGGGGCAGGTGATCACCGGGGGCGTATTGTCTTCAACAACAATGCTTTGGATGCAGGAGGTGCTGTTCCCGCAGTCATCGGTTGCCGTCCAGGTGCGGATCAAGGTGCCGGTGCCGTTGCAGCCGCCGAGGCCGCTGTTGTCGTCTTCGTAAACGAGGCTGCCGGCCGTGGGGTCGCCGCAATGGAAGGTGGCCACAGCCTCTCCGGTGACGGTGGGATCCGGCACCACATTGCACTCGACCGTCATGGTGGCTGGGCAAGTGATCTCCGGAGCCACGCTGGGTTCCATGGTAATCGTTTGCTCGCAAGTGGATGAATTGCCACATTCATCGGTGGCGGTCCAGGTCCGGACCAGGTCGCCTTCGCAATTTGTCACGCCGCTGGCATCATCCGTGTATTCGAAGTTCAGGTCCATGCTGCAATTGTCTTCCCCTTCGGGAAAACCGGTGACCGTGGGATCGGGGTCGGGAGTACCGCTGCAAGCCGCTGTGGTGGTTGGCGGGCAGGTGATGCTTGGAGGTGTTTCGTCTATGATGGTGATGATCTGCTGGCAGGCGACCGAATCCCCTAAAGCAGTTGTCAAAGACCAGGTGCGAAGGAGGTCACCGGTGCCGTTGCACATAGTCAGCCCTGAGAGGTCATCCTGGTAAGTGATTTCAAAAGGTTCCAAACATGGTACATTCGCTTCCGCTTCACCTGTATTATCCGGGGCAATATCCTCTTCACAGGAAATGGTTGTATTTGCAGGGCAATCGATTTCAACCGGTATTGGAGAGATCGTGATCAACTGTTCACAGGAACTGGAATTTCCGCAGTCATCGGTGGCAGTCCAAATTCTTTCGATGGGTGACGTACTCATATCATACCATTTGACCTCCACATTTTGTGAACAAAGGTCATTCGCTGTTGCAAACCCTGTTGCTTGAGGATCTGCGCCAAAACTGCAAGGTACCTCAGCATTCGGTGGACACAGGATTTCAGGAGGAGTAGCGTCAGCCATTAGTGTTATCACCTGCACGCATTCCCTCGAAATGCCAGCCGGACTAGTTACTGTAAATGTTCGTTGCAGTGTTGCCAAATTGACACAATCAACTTGCCCGCTCATAACATCTTCCCAACTGACCACTAAGTCCTCACCGCCACACGCATTCGTTGCCGTTGCGACGCCGGTAACACTAATTTCCGTTGAAGCTCCGCATTCTACACTCACATCTGCCGGACAGGTGAGTACGGGTGGCTCCTCATCCGTCACTGTGATGGTGACATTGGCCGAAAGCACTTTCCCACTGGCGTCCTCTACCGAATAGCTGAATGTGATGCTTCCCGGGCTAAGGCCGCTAACAGTCAGGTTCCCACCGTTGATGAGCACTGTTATACCTGGCGGCTGACTGACAGACACGACCTTCAGACCGTCGCCCTCGTCGTTGTTCAACACATTCAGGGTGACAGTGCTTTCGCCACAGGCAATGGTCATGGCATCGTCATGGGGCACCAGCAGGGTGCTTTCGCCTCCTCCTCCATCCCTTGTCAGCAACCAGACGACACCTCCGCCGATGATTGCACCGCCGATCATGGGCAAGACGGGGTACTTCTCTGTGGGGTGAAGCATGAGGAATCCGGGTTTCATATCCTCGCCGGTGAGGTGTACCCGGTCCCAGGGGGGTGGTATGGTATCGGCGGTTCCGGAAAGTATGTTGACAGAAAGGTTGTTGGCCGGCAGGCCGACGATGAGAACCAACAACATGGATATGGAAAGTACAAATCGTTTCATTTTGTGGCAGATTTTGGTGAAGATCAACTGATCAAAGGGCCTTGTTTTTCACAGGCTTCAGTTTTTGGCCAGCACTTTGGCCTTCACGCCGGTGGCTTCGAAGGCGTTCCAGAATTCTGCAATTCCGGTTTCCAGGTTCTCTTTTTCTTCCTTCGGCAAGGTGGCGGTGCCTCCCAGTTGATTGTACACGTTGTTGCTGAAATCGTCCCGTGTGTAGCGTTCTCCCGTGAGCAGGGACATGTAAATCCACACCGCGTGCTGGATGAGGGTCTCCCGCTCTTTGGAGGAATAACCGGAGTAAGGCGTAGACACCTCTTCATTTCGAATCAACTCATCGGCGGCATCTTCCACCGCTTCAACGACAGCCACTACCAGGGGGGCCACTATCTCCGGGCTTTTGTCAATGTTGACGGTTCCGCCAACGGGATTTGCAGTGCCCGGCCAGGTGGGAAGCGTACCATCGGGGGTTTCCCGCCAGGGCCTGAAAACTGAAGAGCTTTTCACTTCGTCAATGTCGTCACCGGAATAGCGATCCACCGGCGTTGCGGTAGCGAGGAAAACTTCTTTTTCCAAACGGGGCGGGCGACCAGGCTCTGACACGGCCACCCCTACGGGCACCCATTCCGACAAAGGTGGCAGTTCGTAGCCAGAGGGTGCAGGCGGGCGACTGGGGTGTATGCAGTAACCACTGACACTGATTGTCACCTGTTCACCGGCGTCCACCAGGATTCCGCCGGGGATGCGTCCAAAATAGCCCTGGTGGTCACCGTCAGAAGGGATGTAAACCGTTTGCGAAGCGAGGTAAACCGGCACACTGTCGGTATTGGCAACCAGTATCCTGGCGATCTCACCTGTGGACCGTCCGGTGCCGGATGCCCTGCTGTTGAGCTGCGCCATCACCGGCATATCCAAAAAGATGAGCAATACACAAACTGCAATCGGGTTGCGAAGAAGATTTTTCATAACAAAGGGTTTTTACGGCTTGTAAGTTCCAATGTACACAAGTGGAAATACGTGCCCGTTGGCAGTGGCTTCAATGTAGAGGTAGGCCTTCTCACATCCACCGGCCTGTTGGCGCAGATGGGCCATGTCGAGTTTGTATTTGAAGGCGCACTGTCCCTGGCAATCGCTGGTGAAGTTGGTTTTGGTCAAGGTGGCCTGACCACCCTGGAAGTTCACGGGTTTTGGATCGCCAAACTGGCCTTCACCAGGAGTGGTGCTGCCGGGCTTTTGCTCCCAGCATTTCACGTAAGCCCTGAGTGTGACGGTTTTACCGTTAACGGCATTGCAGTCTTTCCAAACGATGCGGGGCGGATCGGGCTTGTCGTTGTAGCTGTTGTCAATGCGCCATTTGGGGTACTCATAGGTGCGCTTCATCATTTCGAAGAAAAGGAGGTGGTACATGACACGGGCCTCTTCAAGGTTTCCTTTTTTGATGAGGGCATCCACGAAATTGGCCAGGTCTATGGCTGCTGACATCATGGAGCCCGCTGCCTTTTCCCCAAACTTCTTGATAAGCATCTTTTTCAGTGTGGATTCGATTTTCTCTTTGAGGTATTCCTGGGCCTTGTCACCGAGGTATTGTTTGAAGTCGGTCAACATGGCTGTGAGTTCCTCATAAAACCGGTTGAATTGCTCTTGCGCATCCTGTCCGGGTTCCAGGTAGTGCTCTCTCAGGCGTTGGCACTTGTTTTTGATGCGGTCGTAATCCCGGGCATTTTCGGGGTCAATTCTTTTGAGATTGTCCATCAGCTTTTCGATCAGCTCCACAGTTTCAATCACCTCACCGATGTCGTCGATGGTGGTCAGGTCTTCGACCAGTTTGTCAATTTCCGTTTTGAGCCATTTGTCCAGTACGCCCCAGATTTTGTCGGGCGTGGAAAGCAGGTCTATGATCAGTTGGATGAGTCTGGCTTCCCTTACCAGGCTGTTTTCTTCCAACTCGGCCCTGGCCCCTGCCACCTTTTCCCGCATCTCCTGCACCAGCTTGATAAGGCTGTCCAGGGTGATGTTGCTGGTGGAGATGTTGAAAGCCACATTGCCGACCATCAGATTGTTGAATTGAGTGGCTACGGAGATGTTGTAGTACTGCCCCTCCTGAAGTCCATCTACCCAACCGGTATTGCCCTGCAAGCCTTCAACGGTCACGGCTTTGGGGCTGCTGCCATCCAGGGCTGTGGCCGTGATGGTGTAATTGTATTGGGAGGTGATGTCGTTGCCCTGGGCATCACTAAGCGTCCAGCTCACTTCGAATCCCTGTGCCGGAACTTCGTCACCAGACTTGGGGCAATTGATGCTCAGTGTCGGTAGCTCATCGGCAGAATCTTTTTTCTTCAGCACTTTTGCCTGGGCGCCTACGGCCTCAAAGCTGTCCCAAAACTGGCTGATGCCCTGGTTGAGCTGTTCTTTGGTCGCTGCCGGAATGGCATCGGTTTCCACACCCATCGCTTCGGTGAACTGGTTTACCGTTCGCTCCGCAAAGTCGTCTTCGGAATAATCATCATCGGAAGGATTGAGCAGGGAGGTGTAAATCCAGAAAGTTTGTTGGATCAGGGCTTCCCGCTCTTTTTGAGGATTGCCGGCAAAAGGGGTTGAAGGCACTGTTCCGTTGGCGTACATGTCATCAACGGCATCGGTGATGTGGTCAATCACTTCAAAGACAAGCGGGGCCGCTGTTTCAGGAAACTGGTTGAAGTCCAGCGTATAAGGCAAGCGAATATCAGTTCCGGGATAAGTCGGAAACACTGTGTTAGGCGAGTTACCGGGCACCGGTGTCCAGCCACTGTCAGCTATGGGCTCAAAGCCTGGCTTTGGAGGCGGACCGGTCGTGGAGGGTGAAACCCAGGTTTCGTACCAGGGCAAGGGCTCACCTGCAGGTACTGGAGGCAAGTGGATATCCGTACAGAAGCCATTGTCCAGTGGCACTGTGACAGATCCTCCCGGGGGTACTGTAACCGGAGGCTTGTCGCCGCTAAGGGCCACATAGCCCTGGTACTTTCCTTCAGAAGGAATGTAATAGTTGTCAAAATCGAAAGTGCGAGGCTCATCGCCCTTGTTGGTGATGGTCAGATCTGCAATGTGGCCGGTGGTCTGGCCGGTGCCGGTGGCAGAGATGTGCCATTGGGCGAGGCAAAATTGACCAAAGGAAAGAAAAAGCAACAGGGAAAGGGTAGAACGTAAAAAAAGATCTTTCATGGCAAAAGAATTTGGGCCATTTGGCAGGTGACAGTGCCCGTGGCCGGGCTACTAATTGATGTTATCAACTACACATGGCCGTTGAGCAAGCCTTCTTACTCAAGTTTTTGGTAATTCTTCAGAAGATATTGACGGGGCCCGTATGAAGAAAGTATTTGTGTCCGGCCTGGGTTAGATAGGATCGTCCAAATTTAAGGAAAAATGCGATTATCCCATTTGGGAAGTTTTGGGCGAAATGCCATTGGGTTGTAAGTGCTCAGAGAAAGGATCTTTGCTTGAAATATTATGGTTGACCATAAAATTTCGCTTGAAAATTTATGGTTTACCGTAAAATTTTTAGCTTTACTTCAAATCCATCAACATGATTCCACGAAAATTAGAGCCCAAGCTCCTGGACTTGCTGAAGCGCAGCAACAAAGTGCTGGTATTGTATGGTGCCAGGCAAGTGGGCAAAACGACTTTGGCTCAAAATCTATTACGAAAAGTTGAAGGGAAACATCTAAATATCAATGCTGACAAGGCGCCCTATCCCGAGGTGCTATCAAGCCGGGATTTTGAAAAACTGCAGGGCCTTGTTAGTGGCTATGATCTCTTGTTTTTAGATGAGGCCCAACGTGTACCCGACATTGGAATCAATCTGAAAATCCTTCACGACAATTTACCCGATCTTAAAATTCTCGTTACCGGATCCTCTTCACTTGACCTCGCCAACAGGATCAAGGAGCCACTCACAGGAAGAACCTGGACCTACAGGTTGTATCCGATTTCAGTCAGTGAATGGCAGCTTTATACAGGAGCAAACAATTTTGAATTGAGCATCAAACTTGATGAGTGGATGCGATTTGGGATGTATCCGGAAGTGTTGCAGATTGAAAATCACGATGAAAAGCGCAAATACCTCGAGGAGCTTACAAGTGCTTATTTGTACAAAGATATTTTGACCCTGGCCAATATCCGCTATCCGGAAAAATTGAGGCAACTGCTCAAACTTCTGGCCTACCAGCTCGGAAATCTCGTTTCGATTCACGAATTGGCAACTTCCCTTCAAATCAACCGCGAAACCGTCATCAATTACATTGATCTGTTGGAAAAAGCCTTTGTGATTTTCCAACTTGGTTCCTTTCAGCGCAACCTCCGCAAGGAGGTCACTACCATGAACAAAATTTATTTTTTCGATACCGGGGTCAGAAATGCAATTATTGAGAACTTCAGCCCCGTTCATTTGAGAAACGATGTGGGTGCACTCTGGGAAAACTTCCTCATTTCAGAAAGGCTCAAAAAAAGCGAGTACGACGGCCTTTATGCCAATCGCTATTTCTGGCGTACCCACAGCGGTGCAGAGCTGGACTACGTCGAGGAGAAGGACGGCAAACTGATCGGCTATGAATTCAAATGGAAATCAAAATCAAGCCGCACTCCTAAAACCTGGCTCGAAACTTATGACAACGCTGAATGGCACGTCCTGAACAGGGATAACTTCTATGACTTTGTGCTTTAACGTCTGCCTACAATTCCATCATCTTGGTAAACAGCTAACGATTAGAGGAGCCGGGAGGGGGTGGTGCTCAGCTCTTCATCCTACTACTATACCCAACGCGAAGTGGTTTGAGGAAATCCAGGCTCTTCATTCCAGAGAAGATGGGGAGTTTGGTCCCGAAAGCTTTCGGGATCGCCGCCCAAACCACTTCGTTTTGAGTATAAAACAATGGGTTGAGTTGCTTGTACCTGGCATTAATTCCCAAAGTCTCGTCACAAGCTTGGCTCATTGGCAAGCCCCAAGTGGTGGCCGCTGCCGCTTATTTCAGATTCAACAAGCTTATTGAAACCAGCCGATTTTTTAGCCTGACGCAACCCTTCTCAACTCCCTGAGCGCAATTATTGCAATGCGCCCAGTGATTAAGGATCATAGTTGAATTTCAACAATCTCAAAGAATTGACAACTACCACCAGGGTTGAGCCCTCGTGTGCAACCACGGCGGGCCCAATTTCAGCTATGCCGGCAAGCGTAAGCGGCACCAGCAAGGCTACCATGCCGAGGCTAACCCACAGATTTTGACGGATAATGTTTCGAGCTTTCCTACTGAGTGCGATGGCAAAAGGGAGGTTTTCCAGCTTATCGCTCATGAGGGCTATGTCGGCAGTTTCGAGGGCTACGTCAGAGCCTGCGGCCCCCATGGCTATACCTACGGAGCTTTTCGCCAGGGCCGGGGCATCGTTTACGCCGTCGCCCACCATGGCCACCATACCTTCTTCCCTCAGCAATTTTTCAATGTAAGCAACTTTCTGTTCCGGAAGCAGGTTGCCAACCGGATCGTCAATACCAATTTTCCGTGCCACGGCCAATGCTACCCGCTGGTTGTCACCGGTGAGCATAACCATCCGTTTGACACCTGTTTTTCTAAGTTTTTGCAATGTTTCGGCCGCCCTTGGGCGGGGCAGGTCCATCACGGCCACCAAGCCCAGGTATTGCTCACCCATTCTTACAATCATGGTGGTATTTCCCTGTCCTTCAAGCGTTTGCATCTCTTGCAAGAGCTCCTGTGGAACCTGGGCTCCCTCTGATTTTTCAAAAAGTTCCCTGTTTCCGATGAAGACCTGCTGACCCAAATACTCAGCCCGCACGCCCCTGCCGGTGAGGGCTTCCAGGCTACTGGCTTCGCCTGGAGCCCGCCCATTCAGTTCTTTAGCGGCCCCTTCGGCAATTGCCCTGGCCAGGGGATGATCGCTAAGCGATTCCACGGCCAGCACCACTTCCAGCAACTGCTCCCGTGTGGTATCTTTCCAGGCACGCACTTGTGTCAGTTTCGGTTTTCCTTCGGTCAAAGTTCCGGTTTTGTCAAAAGCGATGGCACTGATTTGACCGAGGTCTTCAAGTGGGGCACCACCTTTTACCAACACCCCTTGCCTGGCTGCCCTTGCAATACCCGACAACACGGCCGAGGGGGTTGAAATGGCAAGGGCACAGGGCGAAGCTGCTACCAATACTGCCATGGCCCGGTAAAAACTTTTGCTGAAGGGTTCATCAATTACCAGAAAGGCAAAACACAACAGCACCACCAGCACCAGTACTGCCGGCACAAACCACCTTTCAAAACGATCTGTAAAAAGCTGGGTGTCTGACTTTTGTGTGCCGGCCTCTTTGACCAGCTGAATCAAGCGAGCCAGGGTACTGTCTTTGGCACCTTTCAAGACCCTGACCTCCAACACGCCTGCACCGTTGATACTGCCTGCAAAGACTCTGTGTTCAGAAGGGATCTCTCTCAGTTCTACCCCCTCAGGTGTGTTACCGGGATAAGGATATTTGTCAACAGGTACACTCTCTCCCGTAACGGAGGCCTGATTGACGGCGCTTTCTCCGTTTATTACCACGCCGTCAGCAGCCACTTTGGTGTGGGGTTTCACCACAATGACATCACCGGGCCTGAGATCTTCCACAGGTACTTCCTGCAGCCGGCCGTTTCGTTTTACAAAAGCAGTGTCAGGGGCCAACTCAGCCAATGCGGCAATGGACTTTTCGGCCTTGTGCATGGCGAGGTGTTCCAGGGAATGACCCAGGCTGAAAAGAAAGAGCAAAAAGCCACCCTCTACCCACTCACCCAGTGCAGCGGCACCTCCCGCAGCCACCAACATGAGAAAATCAATTTCAAAACTTCCCCGCCGCACAGTTTGTACCGCTTCAATCAAGGTGAAATACCCACCAAAAAAATAGGTGCCGATGTATAACATCAACGGCACCCAGGCTGGAATACTGCCGACAAAGGACAAGCCAAAGCCCGCTGCAAGCAACCCACCACTGAGCAAGGCAAAGATCAGCTCCGTTTGTTCGCCAAAGATGCCGCCATGCTCATGGTGCTTTTCTTTTGTTTCAACTTTTTCGCCAGGACTCACGATGGTCAGTCCGGCATCCTGGATGGCTTGTTGCACCTTAGCCCAGTCGATCTTTGTGTTGTCGTACTCTATTCTAAGTGTACCGGTAGCAGTGGCTACTGCTTCCAGTATGCCAGGCTTTTTACCGAGCGCCTCACTGACCTGCCGCGCATGACGCTGGTGCCTGATGCCCTCTACTTGTATCAAACGGTGCCGGTACCTTTCTGAAATCTCTGCTCCGCTTTGCTCGGCGATGGCCCGAACATTTTCCAACGAAAGAATCTCAGGGTTGTAGTGAATGCACAACAAAGGTGGATTTCCAGGCTTCACATGCACTTTTTCAACCCCCTTCTTCCCCTCCAGAATGGCTATGATGCGTTTTACACAAGCATCTTTCTCGTCGGGGATGTCCGGCAGCAATAGAGGTATTTCGAGTAGTAGTTTCATGATGATGCGGCCAGTGGCCATTGTTTGTGTTGCAGGCCTGCAGTCGATTATCCGCCCCAGGCGGAGTACGTCCGGCCCGAACTCCGGCAGTGTTTAGAGCCTGTTTAAATTCCCATCACCTGGTTGCAAGCTCAGATCTATGGTCTCTGCCCTGTACGCCGGAAGTCAAGCATCTTTACCTTCCGCCTGCGGCGGACAAGCCCAACCTGTGTCCCACAATTTACTCAATGCTCGTGTTCCAGTTCTCCCACTTTTGATTGAGCGTAAACAAAGTAAGCCCCTTTGGTCACTATTTTGTAAGCTTCAGGTAATTCATCAAGTGGTGTAATGGCCGTATAACCATTGTCAGTGACACCAGGAATCACCATCAGTTTGAGGAAGTTCAATTCACCGTTCTCCACCTTGCCATCAGTGATAAAAACAAAGGAGTCGTTACCATCTTTAATAATTGCATCTTCAGGCACAGCCTTGACGGTCTGGTCATTCAACCAAATTTTAGCTTCTATAAATAAATTCTTGATAAAGGGGGGTCTTTCTCCCTCCAGGTGCCCATGAATTCTCACCGTTTTGTTTTCTGTATCGAACTGCTTTCCGATGATGTGCACTTCACCTTCATAAACCTTGTTGCCGAGGGCGGGCACTGAATAACTGATGTGTTGACCCTCCTTGATCTTTGAAATATCCTTTTCGAAAATGTCGAGTTCCAGGTGCAAATGTTCATCATTGACGATTTCCACCAGTTCTTCTTCGGGAGTGACATACATGCCATCATGCATATTGACCGAAGTAATATAGCCCGACATGGGAGCTATGATGTTGATGTGATCCACAATGTTGTCGGGGGTGAGGCGGTTTACGTCAATGCCCCAGTAGGCAAGTTGTTTGGCAATGCCTTTCATCCTGGCGGTTTTCATACCCACATCAGCCTGGAGTTTTTGCAGGTTTCTCTCTACACCGGCGTTGGCTTCCACCAGTTTTTGCTGGCGTTCCAACTCCTTTTGGAGAAAGTTCAGTTCGGCCACTGTTTCAAGGTATTCCCGTTGCCGTTCGATGAAGTTGGGGTTTTCCACTTCTGCCAGTTTTTCGCCTTTACGCACCCAGTCACCATTGACCAGCTTTTTGCTTTTCTTGATAAAACCTTCGGCAATGGCACTGACGGACACGAATGAGTTGGGAGGTAGTCCGAGTTGGCCTGTGGCGTTTACAAAATCTCTGACCTTGATGTTTTCAAAGCCCCCGAGTTCTATGCCCATCTCTGTGATTTGCGCCTCTGAAAGGTGAACTGTTTCACCTTTGCCTTCCTCCTCGAGTCCATGTTCGTCACGCTCACCTGCTTCAGCGCCGTGATCGTGGCCATCGCCATCGCTATGGCCTTTCTGACAGGATGAAAGTGGAAGCAATGCCGTAGAGGCAAGCAGAGCAATTATCAAAAATTTATAAGTAGTCATTTTAGAATGATTTTACTGATTTGAAAGGAATTGATAAAAAGCTACCGCCCGGTTGTAAGCGAGCAACTGTTCCAGGTAGCTTCTGTAATTGTTGCCCATAAGTTGCAGGGTGTTGAGCAGCTCCAGGTAGGAGATCTCCCCTGCGTGGTAGTTGAGCTGTGAAACCCTGTCAATTTCCGGGTTGATGGCCTCGAGTTGTCGCTGGTAATAAGCCACACCGTCAGCATACATTCTCACAGCACTCAGTGCCGACTGTAGCTGACTTTCGGAGTTGAGCTTTTCAGTCTCCCATTCTGCCATAGCTGCCTGTATCTGCATTTGCTGAGCTTCCAGCCGCTTTTTAACAGGCTTGTTGAAAAGCGGAATTTGCACCCCGGCAGTTATGGCATTGAGCCAGCCGCTCTCGTAAAAGTTCTGAAAGCCATAACCAAGGGTCAGACTTGGCTTGAGGGCCGATTTTATCACCTGCACCCGGGCTGTCTCCAGGTTCACCTGTTGTTCGGCAAGTTGCGCCCTCAGCGTATTGACCCTGTCGGCAGGGGTTCCGGTCAGCGGGGTCAATTTCAGCGAATCGGCAGTGGTAACACTGTCGGGGGTATTGAGCAACAAGCGGAACTGCTTCTCTAACCTGGAAATTTCAGTTGCATTTTGCTTTTCCAGTAGCAGGTACTCGTTCATGGCCGATTGGATGGTCAGCGTTTCCAAAGCGTTGGCTGCACCGAGTTCAACCCTTTTGCGGGCTATTTCATAGTAATGCCCATACATTTCGGTGAGCCAGCGGTACAGACCCTGCAACTCTTTTTTCTGCTGCAAGGTGTAATAGGTCTGACGCACCTGCAGGCGCAAGCCCGCCAGGGTCAACTCCCGCTCGATGAGGCGGTTATTGATCACGTTTTCCTGAAAGGCATTTTGCGCCTTTGTCACCGCTGGGTTGTTGAACTGTTGTACCAGGCCGAACTGGTGTACCAACTGGTTGTTTTTGCTGTACAAGCCTTCTCCCTGGTAGTTGAATTCCGTCATACCGGGGCTGTAGGGCAGGTTCCGCAATGCCATGCTCTGCTCCAGCCTGGCATCTCCGGCCCTGATGGCGGGATTATTGTTTTCAGCGATCTGCAAGGCCTGGTCGAGGCTCAGTGCTCGTTGTTGCGCAAAACTGCTTTGCAACACAAATAGCAAAGGCAACAGCATTGCTGCCGTTTTCACAGCTCCCCGGCCATTTTGGCGCCTTTCCTTCCAGCGCTCCAGCCAATAGTACAAAATGGGCAAAATGACCATGGTGAGGAACGTAGCTGAAATGAGCCCACCGATAACCACAGTTGCCAGGGGCCGCTGAACCTCGGCACCTCCGGACGTAGATAAGGCCATGGGCAAGAAACCCAGTGATGCCACCGAAGCCGTCATCAATACCGGCCGCAACCTCACCATCGTACCTTTAGTGATGCGTTCGGTGAGATTGCCAACCCCTTCTTTCTTCAGCTGGTTCAGATAACCGATCAGAACGATGCCATTGAGAACAGCCACACCAAACAAGGCAATGAATCCTATACCCGCGGAAATGCTGAAGGGCATGTCGCGCAGCTCCAGGGCCCATACCCCGCCAATGGCTGACAACGGAATGGCCGTGAAGATCAGAAGGGCCTGCGACACACTGCCAAAGGTGAAATACAATAGAATGAAAATGATGGAAAGTGCAATTGGAACAGCGACCCGGAGCCTGGCGTTGGCGGCTTTCAGGTTTTCAAACTGCCCACCGTAGGTAAAGAAATAACCCGGTGGAAGCTCCACGTTTTCATCCAGCACCTTTTGTATATCAGACACCAAAGTCTCTACGTCCGTATCGCCGACATTGACACCAATCACAATGCGCCGGTTGGTGTTGTCGCGTGATATTTGCATAGGTGCATTGAGAATTCTGACGTCAGCCACCTCGCGCAAGGGTACCTGAGAACCGTTTTCCAACGGAACAAACAACAGTTCGATATTCTCAAGATCCCTTCGGTACTTTTCATCGAGCCTGACCACCAGGTCAAAACGGCGCTCCCCTTCATAAATAACACCGGCGGCTTCACCGGCAAAGGCCATTCGAATAACCTGATTCACGTCTTTGACCTTCAGGCCATACTGGGCCATTTTATCGTACTTGTAATCAATGACCACCTGTGGCATGCCCACTGTCTGTTCCACATTCACGGTTCCAACACCGTCAATGCCACGGATGTGACGCTCTGCCTCCTTGGCCTTGGCGTATAACAGGTCCAAATCCTGTCCGTACAACTTGATGGCAATGTCAGCCCGGGTACCGGTCATCAATTCATTGAATCGCATCTGGATGGGTTGTGAAAATTCATAGTTCACCCCTGGGATCACTTGCAATGACTCCTCGATCTTTTCAAACATTTCCTGCCGACTGGAGGCGGATGTCCACTCTTCCTTCGGCTTCATGATCAAGGTATAATCCCCGATCTCCACCGGCATGGGGTCGGTAGGTATTTCTGCCGCACCCATGTTCGTCACCACATCCAGTATTTCAGGAAACTCCTCACGAAGCCTGTTTTGAATAAACTTGGAAATTTCAATGCTCTGCGACAGCGAAGTGCCAGGCGGCAAAATGTGCTGCATCGCCAGGTCGCCTTCTTCAAGGGTGGGAATGAACTCTCCTCCCATTTTGGAAAAAGTGAACAAACTGAAGGCGAACAAAGTCACCGTGGCAATCACAAATGTGGTTTTAAAGCGCAACGCCATGTTGAGCAGAGGCAGGTACAAACGCTGGTTGAATGCTATAATGCGGTCGGCAATGGTACGCTTGTTACTCACTTTTTTATTGAGGAACCAGGCCGACATCATGGGCACATAGGTAAGTGACAATATGAGCGCTCCACTGATGGCCAGCATAACCGTTTGAGCCATGGGCTTGAACATCTTGCCCTCAATGCCCACCAGCGCCAGAATCGGGATGTAAACCATCAGGATGATCACCTCACCAAAGGCGGCTGACGACCTGATCTTGACGGCAGCTGTTCTCACTTCCTCGTCCATTTGAGCTGCGGAGAGTTGCTTGCCCGCATGGTTTATCTGCAAGCGGTGCACGATCGCTTCCACAATGATCACTGCACCGTCCACTATCAAACCGAAGTCAATGGCCCCCAGGCTCATCAGATTGGCCGATATGCCGAAGACATTCATCATGGAAACGGCAAAAAGCATAGACAAGGGAATAACCGAAGCCACTATCAGCCCCGCCCTGAAGTTGCCCAGCATCAAGACCAATATGAAGATGACGATCAGCCCCCCTTCCAGCAGGTTCTTTTCTACAGTACCAATGGCTGTTTTAACCAATTTGTCACGTACGAGGTAAGGCTCAATTATCACCCCTTCAGGTAATGACTTTTTCACCTGCTCCACCCGCTCTTTGACTCTTTCGGTAACAGCAGCAGAGTTAGCACCTTTGAGCATCAACACCCTACCCCCTACGGCTTCAGCACCATCACGGGTGAGGGCGCCGTAGCGCGGGGCTTTTCCAAATTGTACAGTAGCTACATCCTTTATCAAAATTGGCCTGCCATTGCGAACATCTACCACAATTTCCCCGATGTCTTTCAGGGTTTTGGCAATGCCATTGGTGCGGATGTAATAAGTGTTCGGGTTCTTTTCAATGTAAGCTCCCCCTGTATTCTCGTTGCTGTTTTCAAGGGCTTCAAAAACATCCGTGATCTTTATGCCCATCGACTTCAGCAATGAGGGGTTCACTGCCACTTCGTACTGTTTCAGGTAGCCGCCCATGGTGTTTACTTCCACCACCCCGTCAATGCCCGACAACTGCCGGCGCACGATCCAATCCTGGATAGTTCTCAGATCTGTAAGGGAATACTTATCCTCGTAGCCCTCTTCTGGCCGGATGACGTATTGGTATATCTCTCCAAGCCCTGTGGTAATTGGCCCCATAACGGGAGTACCCAACCCTTCGGGAATGTTTTCAGCAGCCTCAGCAAGGTGTTCAGACACCAACTGGCGGGCCAGGTAGATGTCCATGTGTTCTTCAAACACCACCGTCACCACCGACAAGCCAAAACGCGAAATGGAACGGATTTCTACCAGGCCCTGAAGATTTTGCAAAGAGAGCTCCACCGGCGTGGTAATGAATTGCTCCACCTCCATCGTAGCGAGCTTCGGCGAAATAGTGATGACCTGAACCTGATTGTTGGTAATGTCCGGAACGGCATCTATGGGCAGTTGGCGCAATGAAAACAGTCCCCAGACAATTAGCGCCAACACCAACAGCCCAATCACAAACTTATTCCTTATGGAATAAGCGATAATCTTATCTATCATAATGAAATAGGAATTATGTTAATCCAATTCGGGTTAGAATGGAAAATGCAAGTGATTGCAAAATCGGATTAACAAAAACGGGGGGGCTGCCAGATGGAAGAGGTGAGAATCCTGGCAAAATAAGAAGAGCTGGTCATCGGCTGGTCACCGGAAAAATCGCCAGGCAATTCAAAGGCAAAGTCTAAGTCTTCAGGAATATCTATGGACGTAGAGCAACAACTGCAAATACAAAAGGGCGAACACCAATCATGCTCACAGTCATTGGTCCCGCTTAAATCATCATGTAAAGTACTTCCAGTGATTTGATTCATAACAAAAATCAAAACACCTCCCCCCTCATCGCCACAAGGGATGAGCGACAACAGGAAGATATAAGAAGCCAATATGTACTTGAGCAGTCTCACGGCCGGCAAAAGTATCAAACTGCACCAAATGTGGAATCATAGATTCTGCTTAAAAAAATAATAGAAGCTTCTTGTTTTCCTCGCTTCGCAAAACAATTCACCTCATCTCCTACTGCTGAGGGCGAGTTTTCAACCCTGGGAAATCTCACGAATGATTGGCTCTTTCATTATTCTCCATCTTTTTCCTTTAAAAACCTAACTTGTGGCCCTTCTTTCACAAAATCAATCCGGCCATGAAACAGGCACTCCGCATTTCCACCTTCCTTCTTCTTTTTCTTTCCTTCGGCAAATGGGCAATCAGCCAGGAGGCACCTCTGCCCGAAGTTTGGCTCAAGCTGCAAGAAAAAGCCATTGTTGACCAAAAGGTGATGATGCCCATGCGTGACGGCATCCGGCTCTGCACCGACATCTACCGGCCGAAAACGGATGAACAGGTACCGGTCATCTTCGTGCGCACGCCTTACAACTTCAACACCTGGCAGGACGGAGAGATGAGAACCCGCCACCTGGAATCAGCACTGGAAGCCGTGGAGCGGGGCTACGCCTACGTCATCCAAAATGAGCGGGGCCGCTACTACAGCGAAGGCGAGTGGGACATCCTCGGCGTGCCCCTCACCGACGGCTACGACGCCTTCACCTGGCTGCAAAACCAGTCCTGGTGCAACGGCAAGATTGCCACCTGGGGCTGCTCCAGCACCGCCGAATGGCAAATGGCCGTGGCCTCGTTGGACCACCCCGCTCATGCTGCCATGGTGCCCATGGGGTATGGTGCAGGCATCGGCAAGGTGGGGCGGTTCTATGAACAGGGAAACTGGTATCGCGGCGGCGCCGAACAGATGCTGTTCTTTGCCTGGCTCTACGGTGTGGAGCACGACAAGTTCAAGCCCCGCATCCCACCGGGTGCCACCCAGGAAGACCTCATCCGCATCAGCCGGTTTTACGACCTCGCTCCTGAAAATCCAGAGGTGGACATGTCGAAGGCGCTTGCTCACCTGCCCGTGGCGGACATTTTGAAGAACATCCACGGCAAGGTGGAAATCTTCGACAAGATGATTCGCCGAAAGCCCAACGATCCAGCTTGGTTCGAAGGGGGACTCTACCACGATCACATGCCCTTTGGCGTGCCGAGTTTTTGGTTTTGCTCGTGGTACGATGTGTCAGTAGGCCCCAACATCGAACTGTTCAACCATGTGCGGCAGAATGCAGAAGACCCCGAGGTGCGGGACAACCAGTACCTCGTCATTGCCCCCACCTTGCATTGTCGATTTACACGGGCCACGGAGAACACCATCGTGGGGGAGCGCAACGTAGGCGATGCACGGCTCGATTACGACGGGATGATCTATGGTTGGTTCGACCATTTTCTCAAAGGCGAAGACAATGGCTACCCCGACAAACTTCCCCGGGTGCAGTATTACACCATGGGGCTCAACAAGTGGCAACACTCGGAGACCTTCCCTCCTGCAAACGTGCAGATGACCACGTTTTACTTGCACAGCAATGGCCATGCAAACAGCTTATACGGAGATGGCAGCCTGCGCACATCTCCGCCCCCCCGCAACGCACCCATTGACCGTTTCACCTACGACCCGATGAACCCCGTCCCATCGCACGGTGGCAATGTCTGTTGCACCGGCAATGCCATCGAGGGCGGAGCCTTCGATCAGCGTGAAAACGAAGCTCGCCAGGATGTACTCGTCTATTCCACCGAACCCCTCGCCGAAGGTGTCGAAGTGACAGGTTTCATCGAAACGACCCTGTACGTATCCTCGGACGTCAAAGACACCGACTTCACCATCAAGCTGATCGATGTATATCCCGATGGCACGGCCTACAACCTCGACGAGACCATCATGCGGGCGCGCTACCGGGAAGGGTACGACAAAGAGGTCTTCATGGAACCTGGTCAGGTGTACAAAGTGGAAATGCCACTCATGACTACGAGCAACTACTTCGACAAAGGGCATCGCATCCGCATCGAGATATCGAGCAGTAACTTTCCCCGCTTTACGCGAAACCTCAATACGGGCGGCAACAACTACGATGAAAAAGAAGGCGTGATCGCGCACAACGTCATTCACCACTCGGCGGATTTTCCTTCCCAAATCCGTTTGCCCATCGTGCGCAAGTGAGCCAGGCATTGGCTATCGATGGCCGAGTGCAGACGGATGGAAAGGCTTGCTCGGCAGCAGCCCAGTGATCCACATTTTTTCATGCCTGATCCATCGAATGGCCAAGGCCGGATTCCTTGGCTCGTGCCAACTTGGGTTTGCGTTCATTGGGTGTGAATGCTTTACAGCGAAAAGCCACCAGGTGAAAAATATGAGGCGGGTGCTCCCTCGGACGACCACATCCTGCCTGCCTCTCAGTCTGTTCAGCACGTCAATGCAGCCAGTCCGTTCAGGTAATCCTCCTAATCCAACCCCGGCGTACACTACCTGCAACGGGCAACTTCTATCGGGGCAGACTGCTCATTTGCATCTCCTACCGACAATTTGTATTGTGGTTGGCGGCAGGGCAACCTTCTACGACGGACTCGTATAAACAATTGGTTGTAATTTTTGGCCTCCATTGAGCTCCTCATTCAATCCACCACCATGCGATGCATTTTCCTTTCGATCGGTTGCCTTTCCGCTTTTTGTCTTTTCGGCCAAAGATCACCTGCCCACCATTCCGATGTAGAAAGTTTGGAAGCCATAGTAGGAGCTCTCTACGAATGCGTCTCAGGCGCAAAAGGGGATGCGCGCGATTGGGATCGCTTTCGAAACCTGTTTCTTCCTGAGGCAAGGCTCATTCCCACAGGAAGCCGGTCGGGCACCTTTGGCTATCGCATCATTACACCTGATGAATATGCCCTGCAAGCGGGCGAATGGTTGAAGGAAAATGATTTTTACGAGAAGGAAATCCATCGCGTCACCCAACAGTATGCGAGCCTCGCCACCGTGTGGAGTACTTACGAATCACGCCACCTGCCAACCGACGAAGAACCTTTCATGCGGGGCATCAATGTCCTCCAATTGGTCCACGATGGCGATCGATGGTGGATCGAGAGTGTGATGTGGTTACAAGAAAGTGCAGAAAATCCGCTTCCCAACCGGTATTTACCCAAAAAGAAAAAGAAGCTCAGGCGAGGAATCGATGCCGGTAATTGACACCGAGCATAAATTCAACTTTTGATCAACGTAGTGCCTTGTGGCAGCAAGATTCGGTCAGCTGGAATGGGTTTGTCGGTTTCTATGATCAGGCAGGTACGGCCGACGGGGATGTCGTCCATTTTCGAGCGCTCTTTGAGGGTCAGACCCTGCCACATCCAAAGGGTGGTTTTGTAGCGTTTGATGTCCCATACCTCGCAGTTCACCCCGGCAAAAGATTCCTCTCTCACTTTTACCCCTCCCATGTTTTTGATCATTTCTATGCCCACGTCAACCATGTTTCGAGTGCCGTATTTGCGGGCAGCCTGTTCTACTTGTGGGCTTTCGAACCAATGGGCCGTGCGAGTAGTGGGATCGTATTCGTAGCGGCGCTCACCATCGAGATAGGTGACCTTGTTGACTTTTTCGTGGAAAGTGCCAAGGTCGGTTTCGGTATTGATGTATTTGGCCTCGCGCCAGCCCCAGTGGTCGAAATAGATGGTTTCGGTACCTTTCACTGCTCCGTCGAGGCGGAAGTAGAGGATGCCTTTTTCTATACCATACCTTTTGTAGCCTGCGGCGACCATCTCGGTAGCGGAGCGAGTGCCAATTGGTGAGGTTTCGGCTGTGCTGGTCTGAACCACTTTTGCAAGTTGGGCAGTTGCTGTAGCCGCTTGGGGCACTTGTTCCCCAGTGCAACCAAGCAAGAAAGTCATTGCGACGAAAAGAAAGAGTCTGAAAGCCATGTTCGATTGAGCTGTTTTGGTACAAACAGCATTACGGCATTTTTCATGCCTGATAAATTCTGATTGCTTTTTCCAAGGCAATTATGGTTTACACACCGTGACACTATTTCGGAGTCTAGTATGTTCAATGTGTTGGCATACCATTTGACTGCTTGTGCCCAACCTCTTCCCCCACCTCAAAATAATTCCCGCCCAAAACCACTGTTATCCCCCTCGGATGCAGTTGCGTCTGTTCTCGAAGAATCGGGGAATCAATTCTAAAAAGTCTGTACCACATCGTTGCGTGCATGCACAAGCATTGCTGTCATCACGCTTATTGAATCCTGCATTTTGACAGAACCGTCCCACCTGCACCAATTTCAACAAAAAAGACAGGCTATTTCCTAACCATCTCCTTTTCATACTTAAACCCTTTTCTCATGGCTTTCAATACTATTCACCGAAGGCAGGTGACCCGTGTGTGTTGCCTGATCGTAACTGCTTGGATTTGTTCATTTACAGCCTTGCTTGCACACTCTGTACAAGTTGGCTATACCATCTTGAATACGGGATATGTGCGAGTCTGGGTAGAGCACTGGCATGGTGATGTTTCCCAAAGTTCCTTGTCATGCTACACCATGTCGATCACAACGACAGTTGGTTCTAATACTTCTTCCACTGTCGTAACAGCCGATGGATGGCAGAACAACACCACTCGCCCTAATTTGCCAGGGCCTCCCATTACCTGGCTGAGTGCATGTCCTGGCGAGGCAGATACCTATAATGATTGGGTTTACTTCGACTTTGCCCCAGCTGCGTGCAATCAACCCATCACCATTCAATTCAACAATGGAACCACTGCCTGCCTCGAGGAGGCTTGTAGTTCACTTTACCCAATCACAATCAACGCCACATTCAACGACAATGCTCCCCCGATTCTCACCTGTCCATCTGACGTAAATGTAAATTCCTGCACGGCAGCCACGGCAACTTACAGCCCGGCGACAGCGACGGATGCCTGTGATCCGAATCCGTCGATCACTTACTCTCAGGCTTCCGGCACTACTTTTCCCTACGGAACGACTCCGGTAACGGTTACTGCCACTGACAATGTCGGCAACTCTTCTTCATGTACTTTCAATGTGAATGTAAAGGATTTCACCCCACCGGCACTGAGCTGCCCGGGCAGCACCACGGTCAACAACGACCCCGGTGTATGTGGGAATTATTTCAGCTACTCGGTCAGTGCCAATGACAACTGCGATGGGGCTTTGACGCCCACTCAAACCGCCGGACTGACCAGCGGAGCCCTCTTCCCCATTGGGACGACAAACGTTTCTTTCAGCGTAACGGATGCAGCCGGCAACAACAGCACGTGCAGTTTCAATGTGACGGTGAACGACAACGAAGCTCCCCAGTTGATTGCCGACGACAGCATCACCCTGTACCTGGATGCCAATGGCAACGCTACCCTGAGCTTCAGTGACATCGACAACGGAAGTACGGACAACTGTTCTTTCACCGCTTCTCTTTCCAAGACTTCCTTCAATGCCAATGACCTGGGCAACAGCCCACAAGATGTGACGGTTACATTGACCGACCCTTCGGGTAATCAAAGCACGCACACGGTTTCCGTGTCCATCGTTGACAACATGGCCCCGGATGCCCAGTGCCAGGATGTGACCATCATCCTTGACGCCAACAGGCAGGCAACGACCACCGCCAGCACCGTTGACAACGGAAGTTCGGACAATGCCGGTGCTGTCAGCCTCAGCCTCAGCCAAACTACTTTCGATTGCGACGACGAGGGACCGAACACCGTGACCTTGACCGTTACCGACGGATCAGGAAATACCAGCACTTGTACGGCCACAGTGAACGTGACCAACCCCAACGATGTGTGTAACGATCCGCCAGTGGCAGCTTGCCAGGACATCACCGTTTACACCGGTGCCAACTGCGATGCCAGCATCGTGCCGGCTGACGTGGACAACGGCTCTTCCGACCCGGATGGCGACCCGCTGATCTATACCCTGGACAACAGTGGCCCATTCGGCGTGGGCACATACACCGTTACACTGACGGTTGATGACACCGAATACACCGACGATTGCACGGCTACCGTAACGGTTGTTGACAACACCAACCCGGTTGCGCTTTGTCAGAACATCGTTGCCCAATTGGACGGCAACGGCAATGTGTCCATCACCCCGGGTGACATTGACAATGGCAGCAGCGATGCCTGCGGTATTCAGTCGCTCAGCCTCAGTGATACACAATTCGATTGTGCTGACTATGGTCTGCAAACGGTAACCCTTACCGCTACCGACGTAAATGGCAACAGCAGCACCTGTACTGCTACCGTAGATGTGAAGGACACCGTTTCTCCCATTGTGACCTGTAAGAACCATACCCTGAACCTGGGAGCTTCCGGGGCAGCCACCATTGCTCCTGCGGATGTTTTCGACTCTGCAACTGACAACTGTACGCCTGTCAACCTCGTGTTCGTCACCCCGAACAGCTTTGACTGCACGAAACTGGGCGCCAACACGGTAACCCTTCAGGTCATCGACCTGCATGGAAACACCAGCCTTTGCAATGCCACTGTAACTGTAGTTGACAACACTGCCCCATCAGTGACTTGTAAAAATGCCAGCGCAACACTCGATGCCAACGGCAACGCCAGCATCGACCCTGCCGATGTCTTCGACTCGGCCACAGATGAGTGCAGCGCCGTTTCTATGGTATCCGTATCACCTGCAAGCTTCGATTGCAGTAGCACGGGAAGTCAATCCGTAATTTTGACAGTGGCTGATGCCAGTGGGAATACTGCCACTTGTGCGGCATTGGTAACTGTTTCGGACAACAGTTCCCCAACGGCGGTTTGCAAAAGTGCAACTATAACACTCGATGCCAACGGCAATGCAAGCCTGACAGCAGCAGACGTAGATGGTGGTAGTTCAGATGCCTGCGGAATACAAAGCCTCTCTATTGACGAAACAAGTTTTGACTGCGACGACCTCGGGGCCAAAACCGTCACCCTTACAGTAACGGATGCCCACGGCAACAGTAGCAATTGTACTGCTACCGTAACCGTGCAGGACAACTCTGCGCCAACCGCCACCTGCCTTTCAAGCTTCACCACCGACCTGGGATCTAACGGCACCTACACCTTGTCGCCTTCCAGCATCGATGGTGGCAGCACCGACAACTGTGGCAGTGGCCTTACGCTGAGTGTTTCACCGTCGCAATTCGATTGCAGCGACATCGGAACCAATACGGTTACGCTCACTGCAACCGATGCTGCCGGCAACACCGCCACCTGTACCACCTCTGTGACCATCAACCCGATTATCACCATCAACGGGGTGACCATCACCCATGAAACCTGCGAGGGCTATGGCGACGGTACCATCGTCATCAATGCAACTACCACGAGCAACTGCACCGTGCGCTACTCCATCGATGGCGGGTTGACCTTCCAGCTTGCGAACTGGTTTGGCGACCTCAGCCCTAACACCTACGACATCGTTGTTGAACTGGATTGCAATGCTGGTTGTGAAACCACTTACCAGGCCGTAGTCAATCCAGGCCCCGCCGCAACTACCTGGTACAAAGACCTCGATGGCGACGGCTACACAGACGGTGTAACCCATGTGTCGTGTTCTCCACCGGCCGGCTATGTGGCCAATGCCCTGCCCGGCGATTGCGACGACAACAACCCTAATTTCCACCCCGGTTTGGAATGGTACAAAGACATGGACAATGACGGTTTTTCCGATGGCGTCATGGTCGTTTCTTGTGCATGTCCCTCTGGCTACAAATCAGCTTCACAACTCCAGGCTACTTCAGGTGACTGTGTCGATTCCAACAGTGCCATATGTCCGGGCGCTCCGGAGATTTGTGACGGACTCGATAACGACTGCGACGGCCAAATCGACGAAGACGCCGTTCCAACCTTGGTCCATGTTGGCAATGTGATCTTCACCAACCAGGCTGCAGTGGACAACTTCTCGCAGTGCTATTACAAGATCCAGGGCAACCTGATCATTCAGGGAATTGGCATCAACTCACTGGCCAACCTGAGCAACCTGCAGGAAGTGACGGGCAACCTTACCATCAAACTGACCAGTCTGTCAGACCTCAGCGGTCTCGATGCCCTCACCACCATCGGTGGGTCTTTGACCATCAGCCTCAACAACTACGGTGCGAAACTGACCTCACTCGATGGCCTGCAGAACCTGACCAGCATCGGCAGCAACTTGTTCATTTATTTCAACTGGAGCCTTAGCGACTGCTGCGGCATCGATGACCTGTTGGCCAACGCAGGGGTGGGTGGCGCCATTTCCATTCACCACAATGCCAGCGGTTGCAACAGTGTAGCCGACATCAGCAACAGCTGTGGCGGTAGTAATATCATCATTCCGCCGAGCAATGGCTTCCCGGGCATTGCCACCAGCGAAGCCAGCGAGCAGCAGCGCATGCTGGTTCATCCGAACCCCGCCAGCTCTGTACTGAATGTTGAAATCGAGAAGTATTTCCACAATGGCCACATCCGGTTGATTGACATGCAGGGCCGCACGGTTTACCGCCGGGACCTGGTTGAAGGCATGATGTACATCACACTGCCGGTTGACAACCTGCCAACGGGCATGTACCAGCTCGTGTCAAACCTGGATGGTCAATTGCTGACAGAAAAGGTGATGATCCGGAAATAAGAGACTTTACAGAAATCAAACACACTCTTTGACAGCGGTGCTCCCCTGGGGCACCGCTTTTTCTGTTTCCTTCGGGTAAAGTTCAGTCCCCGAAAGTGTCGCTGGAGAGGATGTTGAAAAAACACGTGCGAAATTTCAACTGTTTATCAACGCTTTGCGGAAAGGGGGTGAGAGAATTTTTTCATCGCGGAGTTGATTTTCTGGTGAAGGAACATACCTTTGCAGCCGCCTTTGAAAAAGGGGTCCTGAGGCCCCATCTCACATCACCGAAAAAGCTGTCAATCGTGAATACACTCAGCTATAGAACCAAATCCACGCGCAAAGAAGACGTCGAGCGCAAGTGGTACATCGTGGATGCCGAGGGCCAGACGGCCGGACGGCTGTTTTCGCGTATCGCTCATGTGTTGCGAGGCAAGCACAAGCCCGACTACACGCCCCATGTCGATACGGGTGATTATGTCATCGTGATCAATGCGGACAAGATTCGCTTCACGGGCAAGAAGCTCCAGCAAAAAGAATACGTGCGATTCACTGGTTATCCTGGGGGCCAGCGCATCGAAACAGCAGACAAGCTGCTCGATCGCAACCCAGTCGCCGTGGTGGAGCACGGAGTGCGAGGCATGCTGCCCAAGAACAAGCTCGGCAGGGCCATGTTCAAAAAGCTCTTCGTTTATGCCGGCAGTGAACATCCGCATGCTGCGCAAAAACCCGAACCGTTCAATTTCTAAATCCAAAAAGTTTCCCGACAAAGGGGATAAAGCAATTATTGCATGGAAACCATCAATACCATAGGAAGGCGGAAAGAAGCCGTAGCTCGCGTGTACCTGCGCAAGGGGTCGGGTAAGATCCTCGTCAACGGCAAAGACTACAAGGAGTACTTTCCGCAGATTCACATCCAGGCCGCCATCACGGATCCTTTCCGCGCCACCCAGACCGATACCGCTGAGTTTGACCTCACCATCAATGTAGATGGAGGTGGCTTCAAGGGACAAGCCGAAGCCATCCGCATGGGCATTGCCCGTGCCTTGGTCGCTTTGAATCCCGATCTACGCAAGCCGCTCAAGGACAAAAAGTACCTCACGCGCGATTCCCGTCAGGTCGAGCGCAAGAAATACGGCAAGCCCAAAGCCCGCAAGAGCTTCCAGTTCTCCAAACGTTAATCCTGCCGGGTTGCTCCCGCCGGCCTGTGCCGCCGGCTTTCCCACAACCTGGATCAATACGATAAAAAATGGCAAAACCTACCTATAAGGACCTCCTCGATGCTGGCGTGCACTTCGGACACATGCGCCGCAAGTGGAACCCCAAAATGGCCCCTTACATCTTCATGGAGCGCAAGGGTATCCACATCATCGATCTGAACCGCACCCTCGAATGCCTCGACAGAGCAGCCAACGCCATGAGGGCCATTGCACGTTCGGGCAAGAAAATCCTTTTCGTAGCCACCAAGAAGCAAGCCCGCGACATCGTGCGCGAAGCTGCTGAATCGGTTGGCATGCCTTATGTGACCGAGCGCTGGTTGGGTGGCATGCTCACCAACTTCGCTACCATCAAACGCTCGGTGCGCAAAATGCAAAACATAGAGCGTCTGCTTAGCGGTGAAGCTGGCCAGAGCATGACCAAAAAAGAACGCCTCACCCTGGAACGCGAGCGCCAGAAAATGGAAAAGGTCCTCGGTGGTATCGCCGACATGGGGCGCTTACCAGCTGCCATTTACATCGTTGACATCGTGCACGAACACATCGCGGTGGCTGAAGCCAACAAATTGGGCTTGCGCACCTTCGCCATGGTCGATACCAACTCTGATCCTACCCTGGTCGATTTCCCCATCCCCGCCAACGACGACGCCTCCAAGTCCATCGCCATCATCACCAACTACCTGGCCGAAGCCATCCGCGAAGGACTGGCCGAGCGCAACGAGATGAAAGAGGTGGAAGAGGAACTCAAAGCGGAGACCCGCGCTGATGAGGAATGAAAACCCTGCAAACCCTAACCCATTTTACCCAATTCAAATTCTCTAAATCCAGATGAGCATTATGTATTCAGCTGCTGACGTAAAGAAACTCCGCGATATAACCGGGGCCGGCATGATGGATTGCAAAAAGGCCCTCGAAGAAGCCCAAGGTGACATCGACAAGGCCATCGAAGTGCTTCGCAAAAAAGGCCAGAAACTCTCCCTGAAGCGGGCCGACCGCGAAGCCAAGGAAGGCGCCGTCATTGCCCAAATCTCTGACGACAAGAAACGCGGTGTCATCGTGAAACTGAGCTGCGAAACCGATTTCGTGGCCAAAAATGAGGGCTTCGTCAACCTGGCCCATGAATTCGCCCGCATTGCCCTCGAGCATTTCCCTGCCTCTTTGGACGAAGTGCTCGCCCTCCCTTACAACGGTATCACCATTGGTGAAAAGATCGTGGAGCAAGTGGGTGTCATAGGCGAAAAGATCGAGCTGGCCGCCTACGAGCGCCTCGAAGCCGAAATGGTGTGCCCCTACATCCACATGGGCAATCGCGCCGCCGTGCTGGTTGGGCTGAACAAAGCCGACGAGAAGTTCTTCGAGGCCGGCCGCGATGTAGCCATGCAGGTGGCTGCCATGCGCCCCATAGCCGTTGACAAGGACGACGTTCCGGCCGACGTCGTGGCCAAGGAAATCGAAATCGGCAAAGAGCAAGCCCGCCAAGAGGGCAAGCCCGAGCAGATCATCGAAAAGATCGCCATGGGCAAGCTCAACAAGTTTTATCAGGAAAATACCCTGCTCAGCCAAGCTTTCGTCAAAGACGGCAAAATGACCGTCAGAGACTACCTGAAGAACCTCGACAAAGATTTGACCGTCACCGGCTTCCGACACGTGGAACTCGGTTGACCAAGCACCGTAAAGCAAAGGCGAATTAAGCAATTAATTCGCCTTTTTTTGTGCGCCGCTTTTGCCTTGAAAGTTTCATCGAAAAATTCTGCCAATGGCCGTCAAGTACAAGCGTGTGTTGTTGAAGCTCAGCGGTGAAACCCTCATGGGCGATCAGGGCTTCGGGATCGACTCCACCAAGCTCAATTATTACGCTGAGCAAATCAAAGACCTCGTCGAGCTGGGTGTAGAAGTGGCCATTGTCATAGGCGGCGGCAATATATTCCGGGGCTTGCAGGCCGAGCGATCTGGCATCGAGCGGGTGCAGGGCGATTACATGGGCATGCTTGCCACTGTGATAAATGGCATGGCTCTTCAAAGCGCGCTCGAGGGCAAGGGCGTTTTCACGCGCCTGATCTCTGCCATCGAGATGAAACAGATCGCCGAACCCTACATCCGACGCCGGGCCATCAGACACCTCGAAAAGGGTAGGGTGGTCATCTTCTCGGCAGGTACCGGCAGTCCCTATTTCACCACTGACTCGGCAGCCGCTCTGCGCGCCAGTGAAATCAACGCCGACGTCATTCTCAAGGGTACCCGCGTCGACGGCATCTACACCGCCGACCCCGAAAAGGACCCCGAAGCCACCAAATTTGACCACATCACCTACGCCAGTGTCATCTCCCTGGGTTTGGGGGTAATGGACATGACCGCCTTCACCCTTTGCAAGGAAAACAACATTCCCATCATTGTTTTCGACATCAACGAAGAAGGCAATCTCGCTCGAATCGTCCAAGGCGAAAAGATCGGTACCCTCGTCGAAGGCTGATCAGTAGTGCAGCGCCATGGCGATGGTAGCCATGCTGATGGTGCATCCCGATACTTGTTCCAATAATGTCTCGGCGCAGGCTTCCAATGTGCTTCCCGTGGTGAGTACGTCATCGACCAGCAGGATGTGTCGGCCTCGAAGCAGGGTAGGATCTTTCACGGCAAAGACGCGCTGCACGTTTTCCAGGCGTTCGAGGCGGGACTTCCTCGTCTGGCTTTCGGTAAAGATCAGGCGCGTCATGGCGTCGTTGATTGCTGGCACTCCCAGCGCCGAAGACAAACCGCTGGCAAAACAGGCACTCTGGTTGTAGCCTCTCATCCACAGTTTCCTTTCGTGAAGCGGTACGGGCACGATGAGCTCTACGCCATTGAAGTGTGGGGAGTGCTTCAATGCCTGGCCGAAGTAAACGCCCAAGGCATGGCCAATTTCCTTTTTGCCCTCGTATTTGAGCTGGTGGAGTAGGTGCTGAACACGGCTGGCTTTGGTGAAGGCGAACATGGCCGCACCAGCCCGAATAGGTACGCGCCCCCAGAATCGCACCGTGAATGCATTCTCTTTCCACTGGTGGTGATCGAGCAGTGGCAAGGTGGCTCTGCAATGTACGCACAGCAATTCACCATTTGCGGGCATACTGCGCTCACAGGCAACACAATAGGTGGGGAAAAAGAAATGGACGAGCTCGCCAGTGAAGGCTTGCACAGAGAGGGAGGGTCTCATAGCATGTTCCGTTTGCCCGCAATTTACCCGGCCTTGGTGCAGAGGGCAAGGAACCGCATTTGATATTTTTTACAAGTATAAAACGGCTGAAAATGTATGGAGTGGATTATGGGTAGGGGCAAAAAAAACGTCTGCCTCGCCAAAGCAAGACAGACGCATCAAAACAAAACGAAAAACCAACTTTAAACAAGTCTTTTATCACCCCAGTAACCCCTGAATCGGAAAGATGTTCCGCACGGGTCGTTAAGGCTCTTTTAAGGAGTGTGGGTTACCGGGCGGCTTTGAGCTTCAATGTCAGGTTATGTATCCTGCCATTTCGCAAGATGGTCAGGGTGACTGTTTCACCGGCTTCGAGGCCACCGACCACCTCCAGCAAGTCAGGCGTGGCTTTGACTTCTTTGCCATTGACTCCGATGATGACATCGTTGGCCTGTATGCCAGCTTCATCGGCGGCGCCACCTTCTATGACGCTGTCAACAAGAACGCCACGGACGGCTTCGAGGTTCAATTCACGTGCAGTTTCAATGTCGATGTCGGCAATGTTTATGCCGAGAAAACCACGCTCGTAGCTTCCGTTGGCAATGATGGCATCCACGATTTTTCTGGCGAGGTTGATGGGAATGGCAAAGGAATAGCCTTCGTAGAACCCCGATTGGGTTGCGATGGCGGTGTTGATGCCGAGCAGGCGGCCACTGGCATCGACGAGTGCCCCTCCGCTATTGCCCGGGTTGACGGCGGCGTCGGTCTGGATGAAGCTCTCGATGGGTGCCTGCCCGCGGATGATGTTGAGGTCCCGGCCCCTGGCGCTGATGATCCCTGCAGTGACTGTTGAGTTGAGTTCGAGGGGGTTGCCTATGGCGAGGACCCACTCACCGATGCGGGCAGCGTCGGAATCGGCCAGGCGGAGAGTGGGAAGGTTGACGGCGTCGATCTTGAGCACAGCGAGGTCACCATCAGCATAGCTGCCCACCAGCCGCGCCTCGTACACGTGGTTGTCGTAGGTGGTTACTTCGATTTTGTCGGCATTTTCAATGACGTGGTGGTTGGTGATGATGAAGCCGTCGGGCGTGTAGATGACGCCAGAGCCAGTACCTGAGCGTGGATAATCGAAGCCAAAGAAAGGATTGCCCCACAAGTCCTCATCGCCGAAGAATCGCGACCAAGGATTTTCGGAATGACGGCGGCCGGATGAATTGACTGTGGACTTGATGTGCACCACTGCGGGGATGGCCAAAGCAGCGGCTTCGGAGAAGTCGAAAGGCTCCCCTGTATCAAATCCTTTTGGGACGTTGACGTTGTTGACCCATTTGACGGGATACGTGGGGGTAGCCAATTGCGTGTCCTCAGAGAAGAACTGTTGAATACCCAGGAAAGCCGTCAGGGTAATGAGGCCCCCCGTAGCTCCCGCTAATAACAGGGCAGCGAAATGTTTCATTGTCGCATTATTTAGGTTGAGCTGTCAAAGAAGCGACCTGTCAACGGTTGGAGTCGGTTATGCAGATTGCAAACCGAATTTTTAACCGGCGCTCGATAAGAATCATTGCGAAGTTAGGAAAGCGCCGCGACGCAGTCCACAGGCGTATGTTACAAGGGGCGTCAGTGCGCCAAAAGGCGAGGGCAATGCATCTGAAGGCAGCGTCCGTTTCCAAGGAGGTCGAATTCCTAACTTTGCCAAAAATCAAGGAGATGTTCAAAGTATTGAAAATGCTCGCCCCTGTGGCGTTTTTGCTATACGCCTGCCACTCTGATCGCCCCCCGCAGCAGGAAGGCATGATCGACAAATACGCCTTCGGCAAGGTGAATCAAATTCTCGTGGTGGCCGACAGCTCGCTGTGGATAGGCCCGGTGGGAGACACTTTTTACTACTATTTCGCTGGGCCCTACATCCTCACACCCCAGCCAGAATCCATTTTCGACATCACGCATTTCACCCCGTCGCAATTCTTTGCGCGCAGCTCCAGAAAAGAGTTCCGCACCATCATCATGCTGGCTGACATGAGCGACCCCGAGGCACCCACGGCGCGAATGATCAGAGCCGATATCGGGGATCAGAAGATCGAAGAAATACGCAAGAAAGGTGGCTGTGGAGTCATCGTGGGCAAGGACAAATGGGCCCGCAACCAGCATATTTTTTACCTCTTTGCTTTTGGTGAAAAAGCGCTGGCTGATTGTGTGGCTACCCAATTTCCAGCAGTGGCAGGTCGCATCAACAAAGAGGACGAATCCATCATCGAAGCGACGGCTTATCAAGCGGGTGTCAATGGCAAGCTGCAGGAGGAAATTCTTGACAAGTTCGGCATCGAGTTGCGAGTGCCCGGCGATTTCAAAAAAGCCAAATACGATGGCAACCTCCAGGCCATGTGGATACGCCGCGACGTGCGCGAAAGCCATGCTGGGATCATCATCCATCGCCTTCCCTATCGCAGCCAGCAACAACTTGGCAAAGAAGGCATCAAGAAAATCATCAACACCATCGGCACCTTGGTCAGCTCTTGGGTGGTAGGCTCGCGCATGAGCGTCGACGACGTCAATTTGCCCATGTTTTTAGAGACCAAAACCCAGGATGGCCACTTCACCGCAGTGGCACGCGGGATTTGGCAAATGGAGAACGACTTCAAAGGAGGGCCCTTTGTCTGCTATGTCATTCACGATGAAAAAAATGGCGACCTGGTGGTGGTGTACGGTTATGTCTTCGCACCCGCCGAAGAAAAGCGGGACCTCATCCAGGAAGTGGAGTACATTGTCAAAAGCGTGAAGTTGGTTGGCAAGCCTTCTCCTTGAGCCCATTGGGATGGGTTGACAAAAAAAGGAGGTGCGCGCTGCCCCTCCTTTTTCGTCGGCATGAAAGTTCGGCTCTGTTCAGGCCTTTTCGTCCTTTTGCTGGGCATCTGGCTTTTGCTCAGCAAGGTCGGATGTGGCGGATTCTTCTTCTTCCTTTTTCTCGAGTTTGGTTTTGAGTTCAGAAGCTTTTTCCACCACGTTTTCCCATTCTTCCGTGGCGGCCTCCTTGATTTTTTGGGCTGTTTCGCTGACCGTTTTCTTGGCCTTTTCTACGACTTCGGACGGGTCTCCGATGTGCTCCTGGAATTCCTCTTTTACTTCTTCTTTCACCTCGGCGAGCTTGGCCTTGGCCTTCTTGGCCAATTCGGAAGCATCCTCGCTGATTTCCTCCACGACCTCCTTGAGGTCTTCTTTGGCTTCTTCAGCCACTGTCTTGGCTTTACCGAAAAGCCGTTGCAGGAAGTTTTTCATGGTGCACAGTGTTTTGTCGTTGGAAGCCAGCGGGCTGCCAACGGGTTCAATCTACTGGTTCTGCATCTTTGAGGGCGTACATCAAGCGGTTGATATCGGTGGCGTTCAGCTCTAGCCTGCCTTTCAGCTTGATGGGGTCAGCAGTATAGGGCACGGGTTTTTTGGCCACCACTTCCATGACCGTTTCAGGCCCGGCTCCCCCACAGAAAAAGCACATGTTGTAGGGATAGGCCGAGAAGATGAATTCTTTGTGGCTCTTGTATCCTTCCACAGGGATGATGTAGCCCTGTACGATGATTTCCTTTCCTTCCAATTTTTTGATTTCATCGCTGAAAACGGGCACATCCACCTTGAATCCCAGCATTTCGTCGTATTGCTTTTTGTAGGTCAGTTTGGAAAGGGTTTTCCAGACGTTTTCCTGGGCTTGCAGGGTTGCCACACCAAGGGTCATCGTACACATGCACAGCAGGAGCATTAGTTTTTTCATCGGTCATGCATTTGTTTGTCGGGTCGATTTGAATGGTAGGCAAAAGTAAGTAAGCACGTTGGCCTTTGCCTGCCGAGCGGATTATTTGCAAGAACAATAACCCGATCCAGGCTTCATGGTTTGAAATGGCTTTGGTCGTAGAATGTCTCGAGGGTTTGGTGAAGCTGGATCAGGGTGTTTTTTGAGACGAACCTCGATCGGGCAATGTTGCTGCGCAGGGTAACTATTTTCCGAATGATCTCTTCGGACACGTTGGAGCGCATGCTGAGGCGCAGGATGTTTTGGTCATCGAGTTCGTGGGTGTCGATGCGGTAGCGTTCGCGGATGAAGTGGTTCCACAGGTTCAACTTCAGCAGGGCCAATTCTCCATATTGCTTGCTCAGGAAATAAATCCGTCCGATGTGCTCGATGAACTCGAGGGAGGTGTTGGCGTTGGAGGCGACCACAGGAATGATGCGTTGTCGCCGCTTGGTGCCAAAAATCAGAAACGCTAATCCCAGCGCGAGCAAGATGTACCATGCGATGGCCAGCGATGGCTGAGACAGAACAAAGGCCAGGGGTGTATCGAATTCTCTCGTGGGATTGATTCTGTGGCTATCGAGCAGGTATTGGTATTTGTGCTGGTCCCAGTAAATGTCGCCAGCTGCAAGGAGTGATAAAACAGCCTCGACGTAGTGGTAATTGGCACTGTCGAGTAGGGGCAGGTTGGTGAAAGCCAGGGGGGTGTTGTGCAGAAAGATTTTACCCTTTCCATGGGCCACCGAGAGGAAATTGACGTACTCGCCTTCTATTGTGCCCAGGATTTGCAAGTCGTTTAGCTTGGGGCAAAGCAACTCCTTCTGGATGAACTCCCAAGTGGTTTCAAATGGTTTGTTTTTGAAAAGTCTGCGCACGATGCTTCGGTGGGGGCTGTAGGTCAGGGTGAGCTCCACGACACTATCCACGATCTCATAATTGTCCCAAACGTCTTCGAGTGCTTGGTCCTCAGGTTCTTCGAGTGCTTGGTCCTCAGGTTCTTCGAGTGCTTGGTCTTCAGATTCTTCGAAGTTGCTTTCCCAATCCCCCTCGTCATCCATGTAATGGAAATAGTATTTGATCCAGTCACATGAGTCGCCAAAGAAAAAGGACAAGCACTCATAGGAAAAAGACTCCTCGGCGATGAAAGCATGGTTGCCCTTGGCCACGAAATCGAGCAGGATTTCCAGGCTGGCAGTGTCGTCTGGAAAATTGTTTCCCAGATAGAGATATGTTCCATGCGCATCCTGGAGATTCTCGAGTTCTTTCAGCCCTCCATCCAAAGGAATGATCTCATGGGGGAGGTTAGCCTCTTCGAGCAATGCGAATAGAGCTGCCAGTCCATAGGGCTGACGCGAGTTCACATCGTAATCGGCATACCATATAAAGGTTTGCGGCTTATTCAGGTAATTGCCGAGCCACCACCCTCCGACGATTCCGCCGAGCAACAATCCGATGACGATTACCCATTGTCGGCTACTCATGATTTAAGAGGATAGTTGTTCAATGGCCGATTCAAATGTCGATTCGATGCGAGGGTATTCCTGCTGCATGGGGATTTTTCTACCATACCACACGGTTTCGAAAATGGTCATCAGTGTCTTGAAGGTGTGCTCATGTGGACTGCCATTCAGTTGTTGAAGGTATTCGCCATTGGTAGTCTCGGGGCGCCAATGTAAAAGGCCTTTGTGGATGAGGCCCTGCAAATAGGATAGGAACAGCAGTCTGACAGCCACGTCGTACTGGCCAGCCATTTTGGCCATCTCTAATGGGGTTTGCAATTCGGCTTCGGGCAGGTTTTCCCGCAATTCCCTGAATTCGGCCTCTGACACCACGGGTTCCAGTTTGTCATCGGGGGGCTGCGTGAGGTGTTTGTTGAGCCAGAAGATCATCCAGATCAGTGCGCAAACCGCTAGGATGCCAAAGAACACCTTGAAAACCGTGTTTATGCCCGAAAAGAGGTTTTTCGAAGGTGGGGGCTCAAAATCATCGGGCTCATTTGCCTGTGTGTGTTGTTGGATTTCCTTTTTGATGGTGTCGGAAGAAAAATCCATTTCCTTTCGGAGCTCTTGGAGTTTTTCTTCATTGAAATGGCGTTGGGAAGCGGTTTGCGCTGGCAGGTGTCCAAGCAGAGCCACCAGAGCGGTACAGGCGAGTACCGAACGAATGAAGCACTGCCATCCACCAGCTTTGATAAAGCATGTGCCGGTAGATGGCAGGCTCAGCGGATATCGGGGGCTTGGACGATCAGACTTTGCGGATGCGCACACAGACTACTTTGTATTCGGGGCAATCGGCGATGTCGTCGTGGACGTCGCTGGTCACCAGGTTTAGCATGATTTCGGGGAAATGGAAGGTGGTGCTGAGCACCCCGGGTTTGACTTCATCGGAGACACGGGCGGGCACCTCCACGTATCCTCGGGCCGATTCGATGCGGACGCGGTCGCCGGTTTTGATGCCGTTGTTGGCGGCATCGACGGGGTTGATGAGCACTTCGTCGGTGCGTACCAGAACGGCGTTGGCGGTACGGCGGGTCATGGTACCGGCGTTGTAGTGCTCCAACACGCGGTTGGTAGTCAAGATGAACGGATAGTCGTGTTGGTGGTCGAGGATTTCACTGGTTTCCACGAAATCCCTGAAGACGAATCGGCCTTTGCCACGCTTGAACGACTCGGTGTGGAGCACTTTGGTGTCGGTGCCGTCGGGAGCCACGGGCCATTGCTTGCCGTTGTCGCCGAGGTCTTCCCAGCGCACACCTGCGAAAAATGGCACGATCTGGCTGATCTCCTCCAGTGCGGTTTTGGCTGAGTAGGGAGGTTGTGGGTACCCCAGGCGGTTCATCATTTCCACATAAATCTGCCCATCGGGTTTAGCTTCGCCGATGGGGTCCACCACTTTCTGTACCCGTTGGATGCGGCGTTCACCGTTGGTGAAGGTTCCTTCTTTTTCCAGGAAGGAGGCAGCCGGCAGGATGACGTGGGCCAGTTTGCTGGTTTCGGTGGGGAAAATTTCCTGCACCACCAGCAGGTCGAGGGCTTGCAGGGCTTTCTTGACCTTTTCGGAGTTGGGGTCGCTTTGGACGACGTCTTCTCCTGTGATCCAGAGAGCCTTGAGTTTGCCGGCGAGGGCAGCTTCGTACATCTTCGGGATGGTGTAACCCGATTTTTTGGGCATCGGCCGGCCGTAGAACGATTCGAACTTGTGGATGACTTCGGGGTCTTCGACCGGCAGGTAACCGGCACCCTGATAGGGTTGTACACCCATATCGGCCATGCCTTGCACGTTGTTTTGGCCGCGCAAGGGGTTGACGCCGCAGCCGCGCTTGCCTACGTTGCCTGTGATCATGGCCAGGTCGGCAATGAGCATCACGGCGTAAGTGCCCTGGTAGTGCTCGGTGACGCCGAGGCCATGGAAGCACATGGCAGCCTTTGCACTGCCATAGGTGATGGCTGCTTGGCGCACCTGCTCGCGAGGCACACCCGAGACGCGCTCGAGTTCGTCGATGTCGAGGTTCAGGATGCCCTCCTTGAACTCTTCGAAGCCTTCCGTACGAGTTTTGACGAACTCCTCGTCCACCAATCCTTCGGTGATGATGTAATAAAGCATCATGTCGAGCACGGCGACGTTGGTGCCTGGACGGAGCTGCAGGTGGTGGGTAGCGTATTTGGCGATTTCGGTGCGGCGCGGGTCGATGACGATGAGGGGCGTGCCCTTCATGGCCTTTTGCTTGATTTTGGCGCCGGTGACGGGGTGTGCAGCGGTGGGGTTGGCGCCGATGACCATGATGCAGTCGGTGTACTTGAGGTCTTCGATGGAGTTTGTGGCGGCGCCGGTGCCGAAGGTGCGTTGCATGCCCAAGGCAGTGGGGGAGTGGCACACCCTTGCACAGCCGTCGATGTTGTTGGTGCCGATGACGGCGCGAATCATTTTCTGCATGAGGTAGTTTTCCTCATTGGTGGTGCGAGCCGAAGAGATGCCTGCGATGGCATCGGGTCCGTATTTCTCACGGATGTCGAGCAGTTTTTCGGCAATGAAGTCGTAGGCTTCATCCCAGCTAACCCTTTCGAATTTGCCATTGCGCCGGATCATGGGGTAGCGCAAACGATCGGGGTGGTTGTAGAACTTGAAGGCATAGCGCCCCTTGAGACATGTATGACCCTGGTTGACCTCGGCGTCATAGGGTGCGCGGATGCTCAGGATTTCGTCTCCTTTCACGCTCACCTCGAGCTGGCAACCCACCCCGCAATAGGTGCAGGTGGTGCGCACGCGCTCCTGGCCCAGGTTGGCCTTGCTTTCGAAGATGTCGTGGATGGCGCTGGTGGGGCAGGCCTGGGAGCATGCGCCACAGCTTACGCAGTCGGATTCGAAGAAAGAGCCATCGAGCCCCATGATGATCTTATTGTCGAACCCACGGCCACTCACACCGAGCACGAACTGGCCTTGCACCTCGTCGCAGGCCCTTACACAGCGGTAGCACATGATGCACTTCGACAAATCGGCCCGCATATAGGGGTGACTGAGGTCCTTGGGTCGTTCTGTATGTACCTTGCCTGCCGGGTAGCGCACCTTGCGGATGCCGACGCGTGCAGCTACGTCCTGCAGCTCGCAGTTGCCGTTGACCTCACACGTGAGACAATCGAGGGGATGGTCGGTGAGCACCAGCTCGACGATGTTGCGTCGCAGGCGCTGGATGGAGGCACTGTCGGTGTAAATCATCATGCCCTCCTCCACGGGGGTGTGGCAGGAGGCCACCGTTTTGAGCTGGGTGCCATTGCCCACGCGGCCAACTTGCACGCTGCAAACCCTGCAGGAGCCGAAGGGCTCCAGGTTGGGGGCATCGCAGAGGGTGGGCACGTATTTGTTGCCCTTGTAGCGGCGAATGAACTGGAGGATGGTTTCGCCGGGTTCGATGGCGTAGGGCTTGCCGTTGATGAGGGCGGTTCTGGTCGATGTCCTCGTCGATTCTCCAATGACACTCTTGGTCAGCATAACGCTCGTGATTTTGTACCGCCGGGAGATCCTGTCCGCGGTGTGTTTTTTTTGAAAAATGAAATATTGGTTCAAAGGGGTTGGCACTGTCGGTCATTCAGAAAAATATCCTTTGAGTTCCTCCCCGAAATATTCGAGCGCATTGTATACAGGCAGGGGCATACCCCCACCCAATGCACACAGCGAGCCGGTTTTGAGGGTAAACAGCAGGTCTTCGAACAGCTGCCTGTCGATCTTGCGATCCTCACGCTGGGCTTTTTGCAACAGCTCCATCCCCCTCACCGAGCCGATTCGGCAGGGGAAGCACTTGCCGCAGCTTTCGTGTGCTGTGAAGGCGAAAAGGTGTTCCAGATAGGCTACCATTGGGAAATCCTCCGGTACGCTGACCACACTGGCGTGGCCGAGGAGGAAGCCATGCTTGGCGAAACTTTCGAAATCGACCGTTAGGTCGGGCACCTTGTGCATGGGCACCAGCCCGCCAAGCGGACCGCCGATGTGCAGTGCCTTGACGGGGCGACGGAACCCTCCGGCCAATTCCTCCACGACGGTACGCAGGGGCGTGCCCATGTCCACTTCGTACACGCCCGGACGCTCGAAGGCGCTGTCGAGGCTGAGCAGCTTGGTTCCGGTACTGCGTTCGGTGCCTATGGAGGCAAAGGCCTCTCCGCCGTGCGTGGCGATCCAGGGGAGGTTGGCCAGGGTTTCCACGTTGTTGACCACGGTGGGTTTGCCGAACAGCCCGTAATGGACGGGGTAGGGCGGGCGCACGCGCACTTCGGGCCGCTGGCCTTCGAGGCTGGCGAGCAGAGCTGTTTCCTCGCCGCAGATGTAAGCACCCCTGGCTTTGACCACCTTGATTTCATATTCAAATCCACTGCCGAGGATGTCAGTGCCCAGCAAGCCGGCCTGGCGCAGCTCTTCGATGGCGTTGCGAGTGGCTTCGATGCTTTCGGGATACTCGTACCTGATATAGACCACCCCCCGGTGGGCGTTGGTGACATAGCCGGCGATGAGCATGCCGAGGAGCATGGCATGTGGGCGCTGTTCGAGCACCCAGCGGTCGGAGTAGGAGCCGGGGTCTCCTTCGTCAGCGTTACAAACGATGAATTTGACGTCGCCTTCGGCTTTGCGGCAACCTTCGAGTTTGATGCCAATGGGGAACCCGGCTCCGCCGCGGCCCCGCAACCCGGATGCTTTGATGGAGTTCAAAAGCTCCTCAGCCGGGGTGGCGAGCACTTTTTCGACGATTTGGCGGCAGGTGGCCATGTCATAGGCGGCATGGGCGAGAATGCTTGCGCCGCGGCTTTCGAAGTGATAGGTGTCGATGTGAGCTGTGGCGGCGCTTCCGTTTCCACCGACGGCTTTTTCTACGGCTCCGGGGCCGGAGTAGTTGTGGCCGTTGTAGTGGAAGGCGCCGTTTTCGTGGCATCGGCCCAGGCAGCACATTTCACCTATTTCTTCTGGTTTGAAATGGCGCTGGAGCTGTTGGCGCAGCGCCGCTTGTGTGCCAGCACATAGGCAGGCCGTGCCGTTGCAGACGTACACCTTCTTGCCTCTGTTTTCGGGGCGGGTGAAGTCGTAAAAGGTGCTGGCCCCGTAAACGCTGGCGTCGCCGATGAGGTATTCGTCGGCCAAGGCGCTGGCAGCTTCCTTGCTCAGATAACCTTCAGCCTCGGTGAGCTGGCCCATCTTTTCGAAAAGGTTTTCGTCCAGTCCTTTTCTGCCGGAAAGTGAAGTGATGTTCTTCGACATGACACGTTGGTGTTTGAGTGGTCAGGGCTTTTTCGGGGCGGGATTAGCCGGCGATAGCCGGTCAAAAAGGTGGATAAATATAGCGAGCATTTTGCTTAGAGGCCAAAATTGCCCGGTGGGTGAAAAAAGGAGGTGCGGCAAAATTTTACAAAAAATTCATTCAGAATGATTTTTCAAGGAGAGACGTGGGGAGCCTGCGTTTTTATTGCGAGAATGGTTGGAGGGAGAAGAAAATCAAGTGGAGGGCGAGTTTGACGAGGTGGAGCGGTATGGAGTCGGGATCGCATGATCAACCGGGAGGAGCCTGGCACTGTTTAGGCGTAGCTTTGTGCCGTCAAGCTTTGGCAAGCCACAGTCCAAATGGTAGTACATGAGACTTGCCAAAATTGTTTGACATGAAAACTGCGAAAGACCTTTTCAAAAGACCATTCTTACTGTTCTTTTCGGTTTGGCTGGCGTTCACTGCGGCAATGGCGCAGGCCGAAGAGGCACCTTCCATATTCGATGTATTGTCTCATCGAGAGGTAGTTGACCTGACGCTGGAGGCGGATTTCGACGCCATCCAGGCCAACCGACTCAAGGATTTCACTTATCCGGCAAGGATGCAGTTCCGCGATGCCAACGGTAGGCTGCAAACGTGGAGCTTGAAGCTTTCCGTGCGTGGTGCCTTCCGACGCGTGCACTGCGTAGGTGTACCGCCTTTGAAGCTCAATTTCAAGAAATCGGAACTGCAGGCAGCCGGACTGGCTCGCTTCGACGATCTGAAGTTGGTGACACAGTGCTTGGCTGATGAGGAGCGCGCCGCCGACATGCTGCTGCGAGAATACCTGTGCTACAAATTCTTCAATGAAATTTCACCCTACAGCTTTCGGGTGCAACTGTTGCGCATCACCTACAAGCACACGCGCTCCCCGCTGCAGCACACCGAATGGGCCTTTCTCATAGAGGATGGCGCCCAGCTGCGCCACCGCACGGGCAGCGAGAAAGTGGAGAGCGAACGCATCTACAACCTGCCCCGTGACAGCTTCCACGTCGAGCACGAGAAAATCGTTGCCATGTTCCAGTATTTCATCGGAAACACTGATTGGAGCCTGGTCACCATGCGCAACCTGTACCTGATGAAGCGCCACGGCAAATACATCGTGGTGCCGTACGACTTCGATTTTTCGGGTATGGTGAACGCCCCGTATGCAAGTGCCAACCCCGAATACCAGATCGATTCGGTGCGCGAGCGCATTTACCTGGGCTTCCCCGAAGACGTAGCGGATTTGCACGTGGCGCAGGCCATCCTGTTGGGGCACAGGCCAAAGTTCGAGCGCCTCATTCGGCATTTTCGGTATTTGAGCCCGGCCAGCCGTCGCGATATGTTACAGTTCATGCGCCAATACTACGACAACACCGAGGAGGTGAGGGTGGCGCAGCGCGTGGTGCTTACCAGTGGCAACTAAGGCTTGAGGTGGGGGTTGTTTGCGTGGCGTGCGGCGTCGCGGTGGGTTTTCTTTTCGATGTTTGCTTGGAGGGCCTTTTCGAGGTCGACGCCTGTTTGGTTGGCCAGGCAAATCAGCACGAAAAGCACATCGGCCATTTCGTCGGCGAGCTGAGCGGGGGCTTGTTCGGCCTGCGCTTCGTTTTTGAAGGACTGTTCGCCGTAGAGCCTGGCCATGAGGCGGGCCAGCTCGCCTACCTCTTCCATGAGGATGGCGGTGTTGGTCAGCTCATTGAAGTAGCGTACGCCAACCGTTCGGATCCATCGATCGACGAGCTGCTGGGCTTGTTGTATGGTCATGGCGAAGGGATTGTGCACTCAGGCCATTTCGAACAAGTCGAAGATGGCGTCGAGTTCCTCGTAGCTTTTGTAGCCGGGTTTTTCTTCCTCACCACCGCTGACGCAGATGCCAAAAGGCTTGAGGGTATTGACGATGCCGGGCAATGTGGCTGGCGTCATGTCGATGTGGATGAAGACGCGATTGTGGCGGCAAAGGCTTTGGAAGACTTTGAGCGGCAGTGGCTGGTTGTTTTGGAGATCGTGCCAGCTGATGCCCGATTTGATGAAGTCGAGGAGGAAATATTGACAAAAAGGAGAGTAGTCGAGGAAGTGTTCGAGAAGGTCGGTTTCTTCCATGTTTTCCAGCAATACTACCTCTTTGATGGCGATGAGGTTTTTCATGCCCATGAGGGCGTCGCGTTCGGCGAACATGCCCACCTGAATGGCGTCGAGGGCCAGCTCTTCGGCTTGCAGGCGGATATCGGGCACGGGAGTGAGGTCGTATTCCCCAACGATTTTGACGCCGTCGATCCATTCCCGTATTTGGCGAAAAGTATCGGGGGTGATGCTCAGTTCGTGGCGGGGTTCGAGGCAGAATCCCATCCAATCCACTCCGCGGGCTGCGAAATACCTGGCATCGGTGAGGTTGGTGACTGAGTTGGCTTTAATGCTTATGTCGAGCATGGTTTTGTACTTTGAATTGAATCAAAAAGCTGTACCCGCTTTTACAAAGGCGAGCCCAAAGGTAGTTATTCTCCAAAGCAACCTCTTCGAAGGTGGGCAATTGAAAGCACCCTTATGCGTCTGGGCCCCGACTGCCGCATCTACATTCAGGTGACCAGCACCACGCCATCCTTCCACATCATCCATCATCCCGACCGCAAGGGGGCCGAGTGCGGCTTCGAGCCCAACGGCCTCACCTGGCCGGCCATCGGCATCAACGGGCGCTCGCTGCCCAACCACCCCAACTACCGGCTGGGCACGCCCTGGCCGGTGTGCGACAGCACCATCCTGCTCACGGCCACGGCCGAGCTGGTGCCAGCGCCGGCGGCCTTGCGGCTGTGGCCCAATCCGGCCGGTCAGACGCTGCACGTGGGGGCGCCTCAGGGGTCTGTCCGTGCGCTCCATGCCGTCCTCTACGACGCCCGCGGCATCGAGGTGCGCACCCTGCGCCTGGCGGCCGGGCAGTCGGAATGGCAGCTTTCGCTCGAGGGGCTGCCGCCGGGATTGTACCTGATCGTGCTGCGCGACGACAGGGGCCTGGTGGTGGCACTGGGCAGGTTTGTGGAGGGGGACTGGTAGATTTGGGCTGCAATACAGTAACTTGGTAGGGGATGTAGAACCCCCAGACACCTTGGAAAAAGGGGACTTCCCAAATGATTTCATGTCGGAGAACAATTCAAGGCCATTGAAGACCTTGCGTATTTAACCAATAGGGCAAGTAGCATTTGCGATGGAAAATATCATGAAAAGGCTTACACTCAAAAGAGGACTGGTTCCATCCACACTTGACCAGAGTGATGGAATATTTTTAAACCACCTTGATTTTTAAATGAATTCATCGCCTTGAAAAAAAACTACTTCGAACAAGTCTATGAAGCTGTCCGCCAGGTACCCCGGGGCCGGGTGAGCACTTACGGCATCATCGCCGATTACCTGGCACTGGGCTCGGCCCGCATGGTCGGCTGGGCCTTGAATCATTGCAAGCCTCAGGACCAGGTGCCCGCCCACCGCATCGTGAACCGCAACGGGGAACTCACCGGCCGCAACCACTGGCCCCACCCCGACATGATGGCCCAATTGCTGGAAAGCGAAGGGGTGAAAGTGAGGGACAACCAGGTGGTGGATTTCGAAAAGGTTCTTTGGCGGCCGGAGATGAAGGAGTGAGGATGGGAAAAAAAAATCAGGAGCTGCGGTTTGGCACAGCTCCTGATTTTACCGATGCGTGGCGGAGGGGGTCAGTTTTGCTTGAGTTGCTGGTAGTATTTTTCCACGAGTTGCTTGTAGTAGGGACGCAGAGAAGGGGAAACGGTTTTGAACATATCCACTTCGGCCTGGCGCTTGCGGATGTACTCCTCGAGCGAGGGTGGGATGCGACGTTCGGTTTCGCGAGCCGTTTCTGATTTGCGTCTTTCATCCATGTCTTGTTGGCGCTCTGCTTTTTCATGCTCCAGCAGCCGCGTGAGGATTTGCTGCTGACGCATGAGCATTTCGTTGGTGAGGCGCTTATTGACCAGCTCGGTTTCGATTTTGTTCATCTGCTCCATGATGCTTTCGAGCTCGGGGTTGCCCTTACCTTGTTCGCGGAGTTTGCGCTGTTTGTCGGCGAGGGCTTTGCGCAAGGCGGCCTGTCGGGCGGCCATTTCGGCGAAATCCTTGGCCGAGGGCATGTTTCCATTATCCATGCCTTGTTTCATTTGTTGCATGCCCTTGTTGAGTTCTTCCTGGCCCTTGGTGATTTTATCCATGGGCACATTTCCTTCCTGGCCTGAACCGCCGGGGTTGGTGCACATTTGAGAACCTGCCATCATGCCCGCCATCTGCTGCTGCATTTGCTGCATGGTTTCGCTGAGCATCAGGGCCAGGTCGTTGAGGTTTTTCATGGCTCGCTGCTGTTGTTCGGAAGCTTGGGGCTTCTGGCGCTCCTCGAGGAAATCGAGGCTGCGGCGCATGTTGTCCTTGATTTCGGAGACTTTGTCGGTGATGAAGCTTTCGATTTGCATGACGCGCTTGGCCAAGGCATAGAGGCTATCCTCGGCTACTTTGAAATCGTCCTGGATTTTTTTCTGTCGCTGTGTCAAGGTCACGTAGCGCGGGGTGTTGATTTCGACGGGGTCGAAGGACTTCATGAGGTCTTCCTGCTCGAAGGAGAGTGTGACGATGTTTTCGAGGAGCTGGCGCAGGGCCTTCATGTCCATTTCGAGCTGCTCCATTTGCTGCGACTGCATTTGCATGGAGAGGTTGTTGGCCATTTCGCGCATTTTTTGTGAGGCGCTTTTTTGTTTGCGACTGGCCTTCTGGTTTTGACCCTGTTGGATGTTCTGCTTGCTGTCCTGCAAGTCTTGGCGGATATCTTCGCGCTCCTGTTTTTGGTCGTCGAAGTCCTTTTTGTTTTGGAGCTGCTCGTTCTTTTTTTCGAGCTCTTCGATTTTCTCCTCGATTTTCTCGAATTCCTTGTTGAGCTGCTCCTGTTTTTGCTCGAGTTCCTTTTGCTTCTGGCTGTCCGAAGCCTTTTTCTGCTGTTGGTTTTGCTCGTTTTTCTGTTGCTGGTTTTGCTCGTTGTGGCCCTGGTCGTTCTGGTTTTGTTCGTTTGATTGCTGCTCGTCAGCGTTTTGTGGCTGGTCGGCCTTTTGGGTTTGCTCGGCCAGCTCTTCTTGTTTTTGGGCCAGTTCTTCGAGCTTGTCGATGGTTTGCTGGAGTTCGTACTCGAACTCGAGTTGTTTGAAAAGTTCCATCATGCGGTCGAGGTTGCGCTGGAGACTTTCATCCTTCGACTGCATGTCCTTCATCATTTCGAGGGCCTGGTCTTTTTCGAGTTTCTGGAGCAGCTCCTGGATTTTTTGCATGAGCTCTTGCATTTCCTCATTCAAGAGGTTGTTCATGAGCTCCTGGAGTTGCTCTTGTTTTTGTTGGAGGGATTGATCGTTCTGGTTGAATTCCTGTTGGTTTTTGAGGTTCTCTTCGTAGGCTTTCTGGGCTTCTTCAATTTGCTGTTGGAGTTCTTTTTGGCGTTCGAGCAGTTTTTCGATTTCCTTGCGTGTTTGCCAGTCGAGGTCGCGTTGCTGCAGCAGTCTTTCCTGCAGTTTTTTGACGTCATCCTTGAGTTTGCGGCTTTCTTCGATGGATTTGCGCAGCTTGTCCTTGATGGCCTGGTTGTTTTCGGCAGTTTTCTGCTCGAGTTCTTCGCGGGTTGGCATGGCGAATACCATCAGGGAAGTGCGCGAGGACTTGCTGCCGTGCACGGCGTCGTTGTCGAACACTTCGAAGTAGTAGGTGACTTCGTCGCCTGGTTGCAGGCCGAGTTCGTTGAGGTCGAAGATGTGCTGAAACTGGACGGCTTTGCCATCGGGCTGTTTGATCTTGAGGGTGTTGAGTTGGCCGTCTTGGCCATTGCGGCGAATGCGGTAGTTGAACGACAGGCTGAGCAGGCCGTAGTCGTCGGAAGCATCACCGACGAAGTAAAGCAGGCGGGCATTGGTCGAATCCTGGAATTTTTCCACCTCGATGACGGGGTATTCATCGGGTATGACGGTCAGCGAGTAGGTGACGGAGTCGGCGTTGGGCAGGTATTGGTTGGAGACGTAGAGCCTGTAGAGGTCACTTTCGAGGATGCGACGGGAGAGGGTGAAAAGGTTGCCGCCGATGCGGTCGAGGATTTTGGCTTCGGCTTCCCGGTTGAAGCGGAGCCTGACTTCGTCGGTATTTTCTGCGTTGAACGTCCAGGTGACTTTGGTGCCAACGGGCACTACGAGGTCGCCGATGCTGTGCAGGGTTTCGTCCTTGCGACCCGTGTAGGCCGGATAGTCGAGCTGCACTTCAAAGGCGGCGATATTTGGCTTTTTGAGCACGTGCAGGGTGTATTCCGGGGAGGAGACTTTGCCCGAAAACAGCTTGAAGTGCTGGTCCTTTTGGACATTGCTGAAGCGCCAGGTAAAAGTTTGAGGGTCCACTTTGGTGAGGCGGTATTGGACGTTGTCCACCTCCATGAACACGTCGGCGGGCAGCACGTTGCCCTCCACTTTTACGGTCAGAGGAAATTCGCCGTATTGGACGACCTCTAATTTTTCTTCTGGAATGATGAAGCGGAAGGGGGCCGGCTTTTCGAAGTGTTTGTTGTATTGGAGCAATCGGGTGGTGCTGTCTTCGATAACGGTAGGAGCGGCCCACAACAAGAAGAGCAGCAACAGCAGGGGTGGCAGGGCATAGCGGAGGTACTTGCGGTTTTGGCTCAGGTCGATGGCACGGGGGAAGGGCACCAGCTTGATGGCCTCGGATTTCTGCTCGATGCTGGCTAGGATGAGTTCGCGGCTGGAGGCGTGATCGGCTTGCTGTCGCAGTTGAAGGATGTTGAGCAACTTGTCCTCGACGTTGGAAAAATGCTGCCCAATGATGCGGGCGGCCTGTTCGTGGGAGATGACTTTGCCCAAGCGGAAATAATGGAGTGCAGGCAGCAGTATCCAGCCGCCGATGGCAAGCGCACTGATCCCGATGAACGACCACACCAGAACGGTGCGCACGCCAGGCTCGAAATAGAAATTGTACTCGAGCAGGCTTAGGCCGAGAAAGAGAGCCAACACCAACGCCACGGTGTAAAGGCTTCCTCGGATGAGCTGGTTGAGGTAGTACTTTCGAATGAACTGATCGAGCTTCTGGATGAGCAACTCGTAATTGTGCTGTGCGGTCATGGTTCGCTTGTATTGGGTCTTCAATGAGGTCGTGTAAATGTGCGCAAGTTAGGAAGGGCCTACTCAAAGCAGCATTGGCCCTGGGGATTCGTGCAAATTCCTGACCATACGCGGAGGTTCACAAAGAACGGCAATCAGCGGCGTTCGGTTGCCGAGAGCCGAAAATAACTCTACTGCTGGGCTCCTTCCAATTAAATAACTGTTAAGCCGGTGACTGCCTCGAGTGCCGCTTGTCTCACAGCAGGCCGTCCGAACCCAAGCAGGCAATCGGATTTCCAAGTGCACCCCGTCGAAGCAATTATTTTTTCATCGGGAAATCGTAGCTTTCGAACCGCGTGCATCTACTTCCAAGCTCACTAAAACTCATTGACATGAAAAATTATCTCACCCTTACCATCGCTTTGCTGATGTCGATTTTCGCTCGGCAGGCCGAGGCTCAAATTACCATGGCCGACGAGGAAATGTCGCAGGGCATCCAACCCGCCTTCATCGTAGAAGTGGATGTAGACGACTCCCGCCTGGTCAGCAAGGTTTGGGACAAGTTCATGGACGATTACGGCGGCCGCACCAAGCGCGTCAAAGGAGGTGGTGGCGAACAACTTACCACCGGTGCCAATATCGCCGCCATCAATGCTGGCAAGCCCATGGAAATTTACGCCCGCACCGAGAAAAACAAGGGAGGTCCCACCATTCACAAAGTGTGGATAAAAGTGGGCGATACTTTCATCGACAAGTACAAAAACCCCGAAGCGTACAAGGAAGCCGTGAAAGTGCTCCAACAATTCATCCTCGAGTGCAAGATCGCCAAAACCAACGAAGAGTTGGCTGATGCCGAGAAAAAGCTGCGCCAGCTCGAAAACGACCTCGACCGCCTCAAACGCCAGAATGATGGCTACCATCGCGACATCGAGAACTATGAGAAAAAGATCGAGCAGGCCAAAGAAAACATCAAGAAGAACGAGGAACAGCAGGTCGAAATGGCCAAAAACATCGAGCTGCAAAAGCAGATTCTGGAAGAGATACGCCAGCGGCTCAAAGACCTTCGCAACAACGGCTGATTTGGACTACTCCCCGCTGTGCTAACGAGGGGAATTGCTACCTTTGCCCCGCATTCATTCGCTAAGAGGCTGCATCATCGAAGCCCGTGCTTTCGCCATTGCACCATGCTATACGAGGTGCCAGAAGGCAAAAGTGCAGGCTCCTGGTGGTGCAGCCTCTTTTGCTGTTTATGGGAAAACGCACTATTTCAAACCAAACTTCAATTATGGATTTGTTCGAAAAATTCAAAAATCGTGGCCCACTCGGGCGTTTCGCTGACGTGGCCGAAGGTTATTTCATGTTTCCCAAGCTCGAAGGCGAGCTGGGCAACCGCATGTACTTCAACGGCCGAGAGGTCATTTGCTGGAGCATCAACAACTACCTCGGCCTGGCCAACCACCCTGAGGTCCGCAAAGTCGATGCAGAAGCTGCCCGAGATTGGGGCCTTGCGTATCCCATGGGCGCCCGCCTGATGAGCGGTGCCACCAAATACCACGACCAGCTCGAAGCCGAATTGGCTGACTTCGTGGGCAAGGAAGCCGCCCTGCTGGTCAACTTTGGCTACCAGGGGGTATTCAGCGCCATCGACTGCTTGGTTGGTCGTCACGACGTCATCGTGTACGATGCAGAAAGCCATGCCTGTATCGTCGATGGGGTGCGCTTGCACGCTGGCCAGCGCTTCGCATTTGAACACAACGACATTGCCAGCCTCGACAAGAACCTCGAGCGCGCTACCCGTATCGTCGAAAAAACCGGCGGTGGCATCCTCGTCATCTCGGAGGGCGTGTTTGGCATGCGCGGCGACCAAGGCAAGCTTCGGGAAATCGTCGCCCTGAAAGACAAATACCAGTTCCGCCTCTTCGTGGACGACGCCCACGGCTTCGGCATGCTCGGCCCAAGCGGCGCCGGTGCTTGCGAAGAGCAAGGTGTCATGAACGAAGTGGACGTCTATTTCTCCACCTTTGCCAAGAGCATGGCCAGCATCGGAGCTTTCTTTGCCGGCGACAAGTACGTCATGAACCACCTGAAGTACAACATGCGCTCGCAGATGTTTGCCAAGAGCTTGCCCATGCCCATCGTCATCGGCGCGCTCAAGCGCCTGGAGCTCATCCGCACCCAACCCGAGCTGCGCGAGAAGCTCTGGCGCAACGTCCGTGCCCTGCAAAACGGGCTGCGTGAGGCTGGCTTCGACATTGGCAACACCAACTCCTGCGTCACGCCTGTGTACATGAAAGGCGAAGTCTTCGAAGCCATGGCCATGGTGCAAGACTTGCGCGACAACTACGGCGTGTTCTGCTCCATCGTGGTCTATCCGGTGGTGCCTCGCGGTGTCATCATCCTGCGGCTCATTCCCACTGCCGTACACACCCAGGAAGACATCGACATCACCATCCAGGCCTTCAAAGAAGTCAAGGAAAAGCTCGGCAATGGCACCTATCGCCACGTCGCCAACAAGTTCATGGAAGGCGTGAGCTGAGCCTAAGGAATAAAACACTGTCACGCAAAGCGGGAGGACGCACGTCCTCTCGCTTTTTGTTTATCCATGCGCAAGCCGAGGGCGGGAAGGGAAACCCTGCTCCGACGCCAAGCCCGTGCACATTCTGCCAACGTCGAAAAAACCGCATGGTGGATTCTTGCTGCTTTCTCGCTTCCCAATCGTCCGCTTCGTTTCGGCAACGGGCGGATGGCGTGAGGGAGCGGTCCCAATCGATGGAAACAGTGGGCTCCAGTGAAAAACACATTAAAAAAATATCCCCTCCTTTGGCATAGTTTTCGAAGCATCCCGCTTGACTTTCAGGTGTAAATGCCTGCCCATCAGCCAGGCAGATGCCCGCCACAAACACTTCCGCAAACACAAGGCTGTATCACCGACCCCTCGAAGCGAAGGGGCGACGACCCAAAATCTAATCCCATGACACGAGTTGCTCAACACTGTGTACTGCTACTGCTTTTCTTGCCCTGTATCATCCATGCACAGGTGATTTTTCCCCAAGACACCCTCGAGATAACGACCGCCAATTGCAGCACAAGCGTACCTGTATGCATCACACTGCCTTCGGGCAATTTACAGCAATACACCCTGCTGCAAGACGGCCAACCCTGGATGGGTGGCCTGTCGGGTTGTGACTTCGATACCATGGTCACCTATACCTACAACACCTTGCTCGGCTTGGGAAGTATGGGCCCCTATCGCCTCGACTCATGGGTAGTCAGTGGCACCAAATACCAAGGCATTTTTCAGGACATTCCCCAACTGGTGGACATGATGAACCAGTGGGACCCCCAAGGCAACTGGCAACACAAATCAGCCAACCTGACCATTTCTGGCGGAGCTCCCGGCAAGACCTACTCCAACATGGAGGTGACCGTGCTGCTCAACAATACCCCCAGCATCATTGGCGTCAACTTCGGCCTGCTACCCCGTGGAGCCGAACTGCCCTTTTCTGAAGGCAGCCACACGGTCGTAGCCATCGACAATGCCAGCCAGCAACGCGACACCATGACCGTCGTGGTGCATTGCCTGGCGCCACCACCCCCCAATTTCATCACCGATACCATCCAAGCCAACGGTTTCCCCTTCAGCACTTGCATCAAAACAGGAAACCTCGCAGGCCCACCCGTCCAGTTCTACAACGCCTGCCCCGATGACAGCGGCACTTTTGTGCATTTCTACCTCGACACGGCCAACCTCTGTGTCAAGTACCAGGGGTTGATGTGCGGGGGCACTGAACAGGCTTGTATCGTCGTATGCGACTCGGGCGGCATTTGCGATACTACCTACCTGAGCGTAACGGTCGATTTGAGCCTGTGCAGCCGCAGTGCACGGCAGTTCGTCGATACCATTTTTGTCAACTTCACTGAGACGTACTGCATCGACACCCTTCAACTGCCAGGTGCCATCGTCATGGTGGAAAACATTTGCCCCGATGATTCAGGTACTCACGTGGTGTTCGAATACGACGAAGCCACCCACTGTGTGAGTTACACTGGCCTGGCACCTGGTACGGATAGCGGCTGCTTCCTGCTCACCGACAGCTTCGGAAACCAGGATACGGTCTATGTCTCCATCACGGTGCGCATGCCGGAGAGTGGTATAATTCTTGACACGCTGCTGCTTGGCCAGTCGGCCACCTACTGTCCGGACAATTCGGAGCTGGCAGGCAATCCGCTAAGCATTGTGGATAATTGCCCTGCGACGCCGGTCGGTCAGGTGAGTTTCTCGGTCGATGCCTTAGATTTGTGCCTCGTTGCACAGGCAAAGGCCATTGGCACCGATACCGCCTGCATCGCCATTTGTGATGACTATGGGGTTTGCGACACAACCTATTACATCATCACGGTGGTGCCCGACGACGTCAACCCCTGCCCCTTCGCCCTTCCCCCCGGTGCCAACAACGACATGGCCCACACGCTGAAGAATACCCCCGTCAATGTTGAAATTTTGAAAAACGACGACCTCGGCGGCTGCCCCTTCGCAACTGTCGAAGTCATCGAGGATGGCACCAGCGGGCCTTTCAACGGCCTGACGGTGCTCAACCCGGACATGAGCGTGGACTACTATCCTGCAAAGGATTTTTGTGGGGCCGACACCTTCCGGTACCACCTGTGTTCACCCCTGGGCTGCGACACAGCTACGGTGCTGGTTAGAGTAGGTTGTGTGGCCTCGGATACCATTGTCATCTACAACGCCATTTCCCCCAATGGCGACGGCTACAACGACTTCTTCAGGATCGAGAACATCGAACAATTTCCGGACAACGAAGTAAAAATCTTCAACCGCTGGGGCAACCTGGTTTTCCAGGCCCGCAGCTACGACAACACCTGGGATGGTCGCTACGAGGGTAAAAAGTTACCCGATGGCACGTACTTCTACTGCATCCTCCTCGGCGATGGCCGGCAATTCAGCGGGTTCCTCCAAATCCATCGATGAGTCAGCCCTCGTTGAAATGCCCTCGAACCATTTCGACCGGACCTTAAAAATTCTCAAGCATGAAAAAGCTTTTCCTTGGCGCTGTGTTGACCTGTGTGATGGGTGTGGTGGCCTTTGGCCAACAAGAGCCCATGTTTACCAAATACATGTTCAACAGCCTCATCTTCAACCCGGCTTATGCGGGCTCGAAAGAGCATCTGTCAATCGGCCTGCTCCATCGCAGCCAATGGTATGAAATCGATGGCGCTCCCATCACCCAGACCTTTACCCTTCACACACCGCTTCGCAACGAGCGCGTCGGTGTTGGGTTCAGCGTCGTCAACGACAAAATCGGACCGTCGAACACCACTGGTGTCAACCTCGTCTATGCCTATCGCATCCCCATCGGCAAAGCCAAACTCAGCATCGGCTTGCAGGGCGGGCTCGAAAGCTACCGTGCCGACTGGACCAAACTCAACATCGAAAATCCCCAGGACCCCTCCTTCCAGGAGAACGTCAATAAAATGCTTCCCAACTTCGGCGCAGGTTTTTACCTCTACACCGACCATTTCTACATGGGTGGTTCGGTACCACACCTGGTAGAGTACGACTTGCGCAACAACACCCAACTCGACATCTACGCCCGGCAGGTGCGCCACTACTACTTCATGGTAGGGGCCGCCATCCCCATCAATGGGCCAGCGCTCATTTTCAAGCCTTCCATGCTCATCAAAAACGTGGGTTGGGACAAGCGGGCCGCCAAGTTGGATGCCTTCCGCGACATAGGCGCACCAAACGAATTCGACATCGACGTCTCCCTGTTGTTCCAGGAAACCCTCTGGGTAGGGGCATCTTTCCGCTCCTCCTGGGCCAAGGTCATCGACGGGAAAAGCTCCTACGACTCTGCCGACATCTGGGTATCCTTGCTTTTGAAAAACGGCCTGCGTCTTGGCGCAGCTTACGATTACCCCGTTACCGAACTGTCCAGCGTAACTACTGGTGCCTTCGAGGTCATGGTGGGCTGGGAGTTCAACTTCCGGGAAAAGCGCATCGTCACGCCGCGTTATTTCTGAGTCACCTCTACGCTTGCCGCCTCGGCGGCCCACCAAAAACCTGAGACTACCATCAATTTTTTCGGAATATGAAGGCTATGCGAATCATCACGTCCCTTGCGCTGCTGCTGTTTGTGGTCCAAATGGCTGCTGGCCAGACGGCCAAACTCAAGCAGGCACGGCAGGCCATGAACAACCTCGACTACATGAGGGCCATCGAGCTGTATAACCAGATTCTCGAAGACCACGACGTGGCCGAAGCCAAAATCAACCTCGCCGAAGCTTATCGCAAAATCAACGATACCCAAAATGCCGAGTATTGGTACGGCCAGGTGGTGCGCCTGCCCGAGTCCGAACCCATTCACAAGCTCTACTACGGCATGATGCTCCAACGCAACGGCCGCTGTGAGGAGGCTCGCCAATGGTATGAGGCCTATACCGAGCTGGTGCCCAACGATGAAAGGGGCCAATACCTCAAAATGGCCTGTGATTACGAAAAAGAACTCCTCGAACGAAACCTGGGGCTCTACGAAGTGAAATTGTGTGATTTCAACTCTCGCTCCGACGACTTTGCTCCCCAATTCTACAAGGGAGGGCTGGTGTTTTCATCGGAACGCGATACCAACCCCATCATACGCCGCACCCATACATGGACTGGCAACCCCTTCCTCGAGCTCTATTACATCGATGTTCGTCAGCTCGGCAACAAGGAGGGGGAATGCGGCAACTATGTCTTCGGCCGCCCTGAGAAATTTTCCAATGAAATCAACTCCAAATACCACGACGCCACCGTGGCATTCTCGCGCAACGGCGAGGAAATCTATTTTACCCGCAACAACTTCGTCAATGGCAAAAAAGGCTACGACGACGAAGGTATCATGCGGCTGAAAATCTTCTATGCCCGCAGCGAAGGCCACGGCAAATGGGGCGAACTCCAGAGCTTGCCCTTCAACTCCGACGAATACTCGGTAGCCCATCCCGCACTCAGCCCCGACGGCAACAGGCTCTATTTTGCCTCCGACATGCCCGGCGGCTTTGGTGGCATGGACCTCTATTATTCCGACAAGGAGAACGGACGTTGGGGGCCTCCCCAAAACCTCGGCCCTGGCATCAACACCGAAGGCCACGAAATCTTCCCAACCGTTGCTCCCGACGGCCGGCTCTATTTCGCTTCCGATGGCCACATCGGCCTTGGCGGCCTCGACATCTATTCAACCCATGAGTTTGGCCCTGGCAATTGGACCGCCCCCGAAAACCTCGGCGCACCCATCAACTCCAATGCAGACGACTTCGGAATCGTATTCAACCAGGAGGGTACCTGCGGATTTTTCACCAGCAACCGCGATGGTGGCATAGGGCACGACGACATCTACAGCTTCAAGCGGACGGCCATCCCCGTCGAAGTGCTCGTGTACGATGAAAAGACCGAACAGCCGCTCCAAGGTGCCGCGGTGGCCGTGGCCTGCATGGAAGATACCCTCACCACCGACAATGGCGGCCTCGTCCGCTTCCACATGAAGCTCGACAAGTGCTGCAAGCTCCACGCCTCGCTGACTGATTACGAACCGGCTGCCTCCGAAGCCTGCACCCGCAACCTGACCTTGAAAGATAGGCTCACCGTCAAAATACCGCTGCGCCGCAAGGCTGACTTCCTCGTCGAGGGCGTGGTCTTCGATGCCGCTTCCTCGCTTCCCCTCGAAGGAGCAACCGTCACCATAGAAGACGAAAACGGCCAACCCGCTGCCGAACCTTTCATCACGCCAAAAACCGGCAAATACTACTTCAAACTGGAACGCGACAAGTGCTACCGCATCAAGGCCGAGAAAATCGGCTACTTCGCTGGCATCGCCAACAACGTCTGTACGAAGGGATTGGACCAGAGCGAAACCCTCAGGGAAAACCTCTACCTGTCACCCACATCCATCCAACCTGGCTCCGAGGTCATCACCGCTCGCGAAGGTTTCACCACCGAGGAGACGCCATATACCTACCTCGACCCCGCCACTGGCCTTTGGATGGACAAAGACACCCGCCTGCCGGCCGACGGCCGATACCCCGACGGCAGACTCTATGAAAAAGGCGAGCTCAAGGGCGGTGGCTCCGACCTCGTGCGAGGCCCCACTCCTCCCAGCCCCGAAGACAACTACGCCATCCCATACCTGCTGCACATCTACTACGACTTCGACAAGGCATACATCCGCGACGACGCCATCCCCGAACTCGAAAAACTCTACCAATTGTTGGTGGACAACCCGCAATACATCATCGAAATCGGTTCGCACACTGACTCCCGGGGATCGTACCACTACAACCAACGCCTGTCACAGCGCAGGGCCGAAGCCGTGGTGCGCTGGCTGACTGACCGCGGCATAGACCGCAACCGACTCGTAGCCAGGGGTTACGGGGAAACCAAGCCGGTGAACCACTGCAAGAACAACGTACCCTGCAGCGAACGTGAACACCAGCTCAACCGCCGCACCGAGTTCAAGGTCATCGGTTGCCTCAACTGCCTCGAGCCCGAAAAGGCAATCATCTCACACGAAAACCCCAACGTGCGCGTGGACGAGTGCAAGTCCTGCCCATTCTGAAAATTTTTCTGCTGAGAATCTTTTCATAACTGGGAGCCGCCTCAGCGCGGCTCCCATGCTTTTTATCCCCAAAAAGCTCCTTTCCATTTCTGGCTCTATTGAGATTATTCGGTCTGAAATTGCGGGAAGCGTGATGGCTGTCACTGTGGCACCTCAGGGGGCGGGGCTACATTTGCCAGCGATGAAAACTGGAGTGCACTTCCTTTTTCCAGGCACTATTTGCTTTGCACACCTCTCACGGTTGTTGAATGGGTTCTTTTAAACAAAGTCCCTAACCCTCAAAATCAACAACCGTCATGAAAGTAGAACAACTCTACACCGGCTGCCTGGCAGAAGCAGCCTATTACATCGAAAGCGATGGTGAGGTGGCCATCATTGACCCGCTACGCGAAACAGAGCCCTACCTCGAACGCCTGAAAGCCGACAACGCTCGCCTCAAGTACGTCCTCGAAACCCATTTCCACGCCGACTTCGTCTCCGGCCACCTCGACCTGGCCAAGAAAACGGGAGCCACCATCGTCTATGGTCCGACGGCTCAGCCCAATTTTCCGGCGTACATCGCCAAGGACGGAGAAGTCCTCCAGCTCGGCAAGGTTTCCATCGTCGTGCTCCACACCCCTGGTCATACGCTCGAGAGCACCACTTACCTGCTACGCGACGAAAACGGTAAAGATTACGCCATCTTCACCGGCGACACCCTCTTCCTCGGCGACGTGGGCCGCCCGGATTTGGCCGCCAAATCCGACCTGACCGTGGAAGATCTCGCCGGCATGCTCTACGACTCCCTGCGCAACAAGATCATGCCTTTGGCCGACGACGTGATCGTCTTCCCCGGACACGGCGCTGGTTCGGCATGTGGCAAAAAGATGAGCCGCGAAACCCAGGGTAAACTCGGGGATCAAAAGCGCCTCAACTATGCGCTGCGGCCCGATATGAGCCGCGAAGAGTTCATACGGGAAGTGACAACTGGCCTGGTAGAGCCACCACAATATTTTCCCAAAAATGCCATGCTCAACCGGATGGGCTACGAAAGCATCGACGAGGTGCGCAGCCGTGGCATGCATCCCTTGAGCGTCAGGGCCTTCAAGGCCGCATGGGAAGGTGAAAACGCCCTGGTAATCGACACCAGACCTAAAGAGCAAGTGGCCAAGGGGTATATCCCGGGATCTATCTTCATTGGCCTCGATGGGCAATTCGCCCCATGGGTGGGAGCCCTGGTGCCCGACCTGCGTCAACCCATCCTCTTCATTGCCGAACCCGGCCGGGAAATGGAAGTAGTCACGCGTTTGGCACGCGTGGGATACGACAACCCCATCGGTTACCTCGAAGGTGGTTTCGAAGCCTGGAAAGCCGCTGGAGAAGACGTCGATACCGTGGAGGAAATTTCCGCCGAAGCTTTTGCACGCATGTACCAACCGGGCAAAGTCAACCTGCTCGATGTGCGCAAGGTATCGGAATACAACACCCAACACGTCGAAGGGGCCATCAGCTTCCCGTTGGATTTCATCAATAAAAACATGGGCATGTTGGACCCCTCGCAGCGGTACTACATCCATTGTGCCGGTGGTTATCGCTCCCTCATTGCAGCCACCATCCTCAAAGCTCGTGGTTTCGAAAAGGTGGTCAACATCACTGGCGGATTCGACGCCATGAAAAACTTCCAATTCCCTCTTTCGGAATACCAGGAGCAAGCCACCGAACTCTGAGACCGACAGGCAATTGTTCGATTTTCATACGGGAAGGCCGGCCTCGAGGGGCTGGCCTTCGTATTGGAGGCCGGTGGAGAAAAAGGGGGTTCACGTGCCAGCGAAGGACAGCTCCTGCTTGGGCGGTGAAAGGTGCAGGGGACTGGTTGCAGCCTGCAGCACTGGCATAAAAAACCCCACTGCACCTGCAGCGGGGCGGATCATTGCAAATGTAGATTGCAAATCAGTCAAATGGGTTGGAGAATTTTTCGTCGGTGATGAGGTGCTGGTCGGTCAGCGTGTGGAGAAAGGCCACGAGGGCTTTTTTCTCGATGCTGCTCAGGTGCAGGCGGATGGGTTCGCCGTCGGGGCCTCTGAGCCTGGGGTCGAGGTTGGGGTGATTTTGTATGCCGTGGTCGTAGAAATCGATGACCTCCTCGAGGGTTTGGAAGCGGCCGTCGTGCATGTATGGTGCAGTGAGGGCAATGTTTCGCAAGCTGGGTATTCGAAACTGGCCGTCGCGAAAACCCGGATCGGTGTTTTGGATATCCAGGCCCGTATTGGCCGAACCTCTCACGGTAGGTGAGCTGTAGGCACCCCCGGGCTGGTCGGGTGCGCTAAAGTTCCCATTGGCATGGCACTGGCTACACTTGGCTCGGTCGCTTTGGAACAGCTGCATACCGAGCTTTTCCAGCTCATTAAAGTTGGCGAAGTTCTGTTGGACACCCTGGTCGAATTTGGAATTGGTGCTGACCATACTGCATAGAAACTGGGCCATGGCGTCGGCGATGCGGCCAGGGGTGATGGAGGGGTCGCCGTAGGCCTCGGCAAACAGCGGTGGATAGTAGGGAGTGACGGCTAATTTTTTTACGAGCACATCCAGGTCTTCCATACCCATTTCGATGTGGTTCTGGATGGGGTGCAGAATGAGTTCTTTGGCGGAGTGGACGCGGGAATCCCAAAAAAGGTTTCGATTGAGGGCTACATTGATGATGGCCATGCTGTTGCGAGGAGTGACCTTGCCCTCGAAGCCGATACTACCAGGGCGGAAGTCTGAAAATGCCCGCTCCTGGATGTGGCAAGAAGCACAGGCAGTGGCGTTGTTAATGGAGAGTCGTTTGTCGTAGAACAGGACCCTGCCGAGGGTGGCACCGGCATTGGTGATAGGCGGGTTGGCGAGGCTGTTTTCGATAATGATGAAATCATTGTTGGTGGCGCTCGGGTCGAGTACATTGGGCGCCGTTAGGTTGAATTCATCCAACATGTGCTCAGGCAAGCTGGGCAAATAGTCAAAATGTGTGGGTGGGAGTTTGGGCGTTTGGAGCTCGGGCGTGATGGGCTCTGACTGGAAACAGGCCATGAAGGCAAAGGGCAGCGAAAGGAGTAGGACTGGTAGGAGTCTTTTCATGACTTGTAGTTGTGTGAGCGAATAAAAGTTTACGACCGCAAAGACTGAGGGCAGGTGAATAAAGTTGGGCTAAGTACGTAAAAAAAATGTTGTTGGCCACAGGCTGGGGAAGATTTGATCCGCTGGCAAGTGTCTTTGGATATAACTGGCGGGCCTGCTTCCTTTTAGCATTGCGCTCGTTCATTCTTTTGCTGCCTGCATTGTCAGGTTTTGCTAACGAGGAGGGCGGGGGAGGATGAAAGACAGGTACACGGCGACTGGGGGGATGAAATCGATGATGGGGAGGCCCTGCTCGATGTCGATGCCGAACAAGGCCACGGCTTCGGTTCGCACCAAAAGGCGCTCGTCGATGGCGTAGCCGATGCCCCAGCGGGGGCCACAGGCGACAAAGGTGGAATTGTCATCGGAGTTGGTTTTGACCAGGTTGAGACCACCTGCTGAAAAGTGGATATCCACACCTCCGAAATACGTCCAGCGGCCACCGAGCGGACGCCGACGGGTGGTACCCATGCGGAAATTGAAATGGATGTTTTGATCGTCTTCCTCTATGCCATCGATATTGGTGTGGAAACCGAGAGCGGTATGAAATGAGCGCACGCCGTTGAAGCGGTCAAAAGTGATGGTGAATGGCCCTGCGACGTGCGGGTTGGAGTGGTTGAAGGGGATGAGCTGTATCAGGAGTGGGGTGGTGTTGAGGCCAATCATGCGATAGCGCTCAGGCACCAGGTATTTTTGCTTGAACTCGGGGCGCTGGGCCAGACAGAAACCAGTTTGGAGGCAGAGGAACAGGAGCAAAATGTGGCGCATGGCATTCGAATAGGATGTAAAATGGGCGGTTAGGGAGGGTGGGAAGCGGGGCATTTTTTCAAAATCTAAAATGTATGTAGAGCGAGTTGGGGACTGCCGGCAGCAGGTCGAAGCGCCGTATATCTTCGGTTTCAGGGGGCAAACGGGGGTCGATGTCGGTGTGTGCCTCACCCCATTGGTACCGTGCGATGGCGTAGGTTTCCGTGGAAAAGCTGACGCGGTTGCTGAGGTGGAAGATGACCCCCATGAAAGGGCCTATACCTACACCTGCTCGCCGTTCGGAGCTGGTGAGGGTGTTAAAAGATTGGGCTTCCGTCTTGTCGAAGGAGTAATTGAACAGACAGTCTACGCCGTAATTGAGTGAAAAGCGATTGCTCACCGGTAGGCGCCATTCGAGGCCGCCCCGAAATAAAAACTCATCTTCTCTGGTAATGCGTTGAATGCCGCCGATGATCTCATCGCCGTGCTGTACGCTGAAGTTGATGCCGAATCGCCAGCAAGCACCAGGTTTGAGCAATTTGAAACTGAACAGAAAGGGGTCTTTGGGCAGGTCTTGCCCACCGGAGTTGAAGAATCCGGCGAGGGTGGTGGTGATGTTGGCGCCAATCTCGGAAGTATATTCTTTGGGCTCGTTGGAGGGTTGTGCAACCAGGACGACCACCGTCAGGCAGTTTAAAGCCAAAAAGGTTAAGCGCTCAAGCATGGGAGTAGTGTTTGTGATGAAAAATCCTGGATCGAGGCCATTGAATGTGCACTTGGACAAAGCATCTTTTTAATGAATTAGTTCCGCATGAATCATCCGGCAAGGCCTCCCTCCTATCCTGACGGACGCGCCACGTCAAAGCGTTTGCCTTTGGTCGGTGGTTTTTGAAAAATGCCAGCTCATCTGAAAATACTCCATGCTTTTACCCTGCCAAAACCGCTATGGTGCCCCTCAAAACTTATAAGTGATGCCAAAGCGGAAGGTGAATGGCAGGGAGAGGTCGTCGTCGGGTTCGTTTACGTTGTAGAGCAGCATGATTTCATAGGCCCACAGGCCGCCACTGGTATATCCGAGGCCCACGTACACATTGTCTCTGATTTCCTTGTCAACGACCACTTCCCCATTCTGCACCAGCAGGTATCCAAACTGGTCGATGTAAACGACTTTGGAGTTCTGGTATTCATACTCGAAATGGGCAAAGAGGTTGGTGATGGGCTTGACGCGGGCGAAGATGCCGAGGTTCCAGGAGATGGGCTTGACTTTGTGGATGGCCAAGTCGGAGCCGCGCCCCTTGATGTAGTTGTAGGTAAAGCCTGCCCTTGGGCCAGCTGAAACGATGTCGCCGAGGATTTTATAACCAACCATGGGAGACAGGCCGAAGACGAACTGGTTTGTTTCTCCGGAGCCAGCGAAGCCCAAATTGAAGTTGCCACCATACCAGAGCCTGTTGGCGAATCCCCCTTCGTCGAAATAGCGGTCGGTGGTGGAGCTGCGCTTTTTGCGTTTCTGAGCCATGGCGTCGTGGTGGAAGACCGTGGTGCAGGCGAAGACGAGTAGAAAAAGCCAAATGAGTTTTTTCATTTCAACGGGTTTTGTGGTTAAGCGGAACCGGAGGAACAGCCGGAAAACGCTTGCGGTGTATGGCGGTTCAGGGGTGCCGGTTCCTTGCCGAAGCAAATCAGTGATTTGTCAATTGTGCAACCAAAAGCAGGCTGCGGTTGGTTCAGCGTATCCATAGCAAGTATGCTGCCGCGAAGGGCAACACGAAGATGAAAGCGTCGAAGCGATCGAGTACGCCGCCATGGCCTGGTAGGAGGTTGCCTGAGTCTTTTACGCCGACGCTGCGCTTGAGCATGCTCTCCACCAGGTCTCCCAAGGTACCTAAGATGGCCACGATGGTTGCCAATACGAGCCAATTGTGCAGGTGGAGTTCTTTAGAAACAAAGCAGAAGGCAATGGCGGTGGCAAAGGTGACTGCCACGCCGCCGAGGGTTCCCTCCCAGGTCTTTTTGGGTGAAATGCGCGGAAAGAGCGGGCGGCGGCCAAAGTTGGAGCCGATGATGTAGGCGCCGGTGTCGTTCATCCAGGTCAACAGCAGCAGGCCGAAGACTATCCAGGAGTTGAATTTTTCACCCTCGAAGGCGATGAAGCCAAGCAAAGCAAAGGGTGCACCGATGTACACCATGCCCAGTACGATGAAGCCTACGTTTTGGAATGGAGTGGCCGAGTCGGTGAACAATTCGTAGATGAAAGCGAGGAAAACGAAAGGGAAAAACAGGATGGAAGTCAGGATGATGAACTGGTCGCCGAAGCCCATGGGGTTCATATGCATGATGGAAGCCAGCACGAAAGGCGTCAGGCCAAATCCGACGCCAAGTATCATGCGGGTGAAATCGCGTCGGGTGTATCGTTTGAGTACCATGCTGAGGTATTCCCACAGGCACAGCGCCGTGATGATGGCGAAGAGCAGGATGAAAGAATACCTGCCGAGAAAGAGTCCCGCCAGCATGACGAGCACGAAAATGGCGGCCGTTGATGCCCTGCGTGCCAAGGCGTAACCATGGTTGCCCGAGGGCGGAGGTGGCGTGAAGTTTCCGGACCCGGTAGGAGGCATGGTGGATGTGGCTTTTCGCGTGGTTGAGGGCTGCATGGAGTTTTCAGTCCTGAAGTTTTTCACCAAAGGCTAAGTCGCCTGCGTCACCCAAGCCAGGCACGATATAAGCCCTTGCAGTCAGTTCTTCGTCGAGGGCGCCCATCCAGATGTGGGCTTCGGGGTGCTCTCTGCGGATGAACTCGAGGCCTTGCTTGGAGGCGATGCCAGTGGCTATGTGGAGTTGTTTGGGCGTGCCATAGTTGGCCAATTCTTCGATGACGATGTGCATGCTGCTGCCGGTGGCGAGCATGGGGTCGATGAGGATGAGGACGCTATCGGTCAGGTCGGGGCAAGAAATGTACTGCATGTGGATGTCGAAAGTGCCGTCGCGGTGGTGTCTGCGGTAGGCTGAGATGAATGCATTTTCTGCATCGTCGAAATAGTTGAGAAATCCCTGGTGAAGGGGGATTCCCGCTCGCAGGATGCTGGCCAGTACGATGCGGTCGGTTGGCAAATTGACGCGGGCGGTACCCAGAGGCGTTTCCACCTCTTGGGGGTAGTAATCGAGTGTTTTGCTGATTTCGTAGGCCATGATTTCGCCGAGGCGCTCCAAATTGCGCCTGAAGCGCATGCGGTCTTTCTGGATGTTTACGTCGCGCAGTTCAGCGATGAACCGGTTGGCAATGCTATTGGTCTGGCTGATACAGTGGATCATGTTCGAAAGTTGGTACTGCTTGGAGGTGGCTTGAGCGTACAACCACCTTTGCCCCGCAGGGGCGATAAAGGTAGAAAAAAAGCCCAGGGCCCTTTGGGGGAGGCGTCGCACGAAGGCAAGGCAAATCTATGGCACGGAACTGAGGAATTGGAGAAGGGCTCCAGACCAGGTGTGGGTAGAGGGGGGGTAGGCCGATGTCCCTGAAAATTCCCATTTCATCGAACATTGGTACGAGCCCGGGTCGAGCGATGCTAATTTCGGGCCGCCAAACAGGCAGCGGCAAAAACAGCCAAAATTACCCACATGGATTTCAAAGAATATTTGCAGTTAGCGTGGAACGCCATCCAAGGCAACCTGCTGCGGGCCGTGCTGACCATCATCATCATCGTGTTTGGCATTACTGCGCTGGTCGGAATTCTGACTGCCATCGATGCCGCCATATTTTCACTCAACGACAGTTTTAGTGGCTTGGGAGCCAATTCTTTCAATATCCAGCCCAAGTCCGTAGAAATCAGCGGCCGACGAGGAGGTCGCCTGGAAAAGCGCGGCGAACCCATTAGCTTGCAGCAGGCCTTGACTTTCAAGGAACGCTTCGACTTTCCTGGACGGGTCAGCATTTCCACCCAGTGTACGGGCAATGCCGTGGTAAAATATGGCCAGGAGGAAACCAACCCGACCATGCAGGTCATCGCCATCGACGAGAACTTCCTCACCGTCAAAGGTTACGACCTAAAAATGGGCAGACCCTTCACCCCGGCTGAAGTCGAAAATGGCAGCAACCGCGCCATCATCGGACACGCCATCGTCAAAAAGCTGTTCAAAGGCCGACCCGAGCGAGCTTTGAACAAAGACATCGCAGTGGGTAACCTCAAGTTCAAGGTGGTAGGTGTACTGGCCGAGAAAGGCACTGCCATGAATGCCAGCCAGGACAACACCGTGCTCATCCCGCTCATGGACGGCAAGCGCTATTATGCTTCCCAGCGCCAGAACTACGAAATCACCGTAGCCCTCAACGATGCTTCGCAAATGGAGCAGGCCGAGGCGACCGCCGTTGCCCTTTTCCGCAACATCCGACGACTATCGGCCGGTCAAGAAAACGACTTCGAGATTTTCAAGAGTGATTCGCTGGTGAGCATCATCCGAGAAGACACCACCAAATTTCGGCTTGCAGCCATCGCCATCGGGCTGATGACGCTGTTTGGAGCGGCCATCGGGCTTATGAACATCATGCTCGTCAGCGTCACCGAGCGCACCCGTGAAATAGGCATCTGCAAGGCCTTGGGAGCCACCCGCCAAGACATTCTCTGGCAATTTCTAACCGAGGCCATTCTCATCTGCCAAATCGGAGGTCTCATCGGCATCGTCGGTGGTATCCTCGTGGGCAATGTGGTCACCAGTCTCATGGGTGGCAATTTCCTCATCCCCTGGAACTGGATTCTCATGGCCGTGGTGGTGTGCACGCTGGTGGGCCTTGCCTCTGGTATTTATCCCGCCATGAAAGCCGCTCGTCTCGACCCCATCGAGGCCCTGCGATATGAGTAAGCAGTGTGGCACGTTTCCTGCCGCTACAATGTTGGCCTGCCGACTTTTGCAAAAAAGATTGTTTCAAACAATTCTGCCGTCGGGGTGTATTTCTTCCGATGAAACCCTAATTTGCGCTTGCTAACGGCAACCAATCCCACCCCCTGGGTAACTATCACCACGACCACGAGTATTTATGAAAAAAATCCTGCTACACCTGTCCATGCTGCTCCTCTTGGCCGGTTCCGGGCAAGCGCAGGAAATCATACAACCCCGCCCCCTCGAGACGAGCTCTGGCATCATTTACAACCAGGAACTCGCTTTCGGGCTGCGCCTGCACACCAACGGATGGGCATTCGGCTTTTCCAAAGGTGACATCCAGACTTATTACCGCACCCGGTTCTTCCATGCCGAATTGGGCGAAATCCAACACCCCAAGGAAGAACGCCAAAGCTTCGACAACCCGGGCAGTATCAACGGCCGCATCGCCCGTCCCTTCAAATTTGGCAAACAAAACAACCTCTACGTGGTCAGGGCTGGCCTCGGCATCAAGCGCTATTTCACAGAGAAAGCCCGTCACAAGGGAGTCGCCGTTGGCCTGGCTTATGAGGGCGGCATCACATTGGGCCTGCTCAAACCTTATTACCTCGAACTGCGTGCCCCCGACGGAGTGGTCTCCGTCTCCACCCGCTACAGCCCCGAAACCGCTGACCGTTTCTTGAACATCTGGAACATCCATGGCGCCTCTGGCTGGACCAAAGGCCTCACCGAAATAAGCTTGCTTCCGGGAGCCCATGGCAAACTGGCCGTGCATTTCGACTGGGGAGCTTTCGACGAGTACGTGAAAGCCATCGAAGCGGGCCTTATGCTGGATGTTTTTACCAAAAAAGCGCCCATCATGGTCGAAGCCGACAACGTCCGCAACAGCCAGGTCTTCCTGAACCTTTTCCTACATTTGCAGTTCGGCAAAAGGTGGTGATTAGAAGCCGCACCGACACACCACTCTCCCTGACAACCAAGCCTTTTTCAAATGATTGAATTGCCCGTCGTAGGCCAACCTACACCCCATCGTCGCAAACCCGATTGGCTGCGCGTCAAGTTACCCATCGGTGAAAAGTACCGGCACGTCCGTCAGTTGGTAGATACTTACAAGCTCCACACCATCTGCCAAAGTGGCAATTGCCCCAACATGGGCGAGTGTTGGGGCGCAGGTACGGCCACTTTCATGATTTTGGGCAATACCTGTACCCGCTCATGTTCTTTCTGTGCCGTCAAAACCGGCAGGCCACCTGAGTACGACGAGGACGAACCCCGCCGCGTGGCCGAAGCCATTCGCCTCATGCAGGTCAAGCACGCCGTCATCACCAGTGTCAATCGCGACGAGCTGCCTGACCGTGGCGCTGAAATTTGGTACCAAACCGTGCGCCTGACAAAGGAACTCTGTCCGCAAACAACCATCGAAACGCTCATCCCCGACGTCAAGGGTACTTGGTGGGCTCTCGAACGCATGATTTCTGCAGGTCAGGAAGTGGTCAGCCACAACATGGAAACCGTCGAGCGCCTCTATCGGAAAGTCAGACCCCAGGCCAAGTACTGGCGTAGCCTCGAACAAATCAAGCGCATCAAGGAATTCGGAAAACGCACCAAGAGTGGCATCATGGTTGGCCTCGGCGAAACAGAAGAGGAAGTATTCAAAACAATGGATGATCTGCTCGAGCACGGCTGCGACGTGTTGACAATTGGACAGTATCTCCAACCCACGCGCATGCACCTCGAAGTGGCTGAATACGTCCATCCCGACAAGTTCGCCATGTACAAAGAGGTAGGTCTCGCCAAGGGTTTCAAGTTCGTCGAAAGTGGCCCACTGGTGCGGTCATCCTATCACGCCGAACGCCATTTGTGAACTCGCCGTGGGCCTGCCCCCTGGCCTTTGACACATGTTTCTATTCCTGTCGACATACCCAACCAGGGACCGTCTCACAGCCCTGGCGATTTGTTTGGTGTTGTGGGGAATAACGGGCATTGCCACAGCACAGCAGCCCATCATTCGACTGCACGTCCATGCAGCGGATTCATCGTCCAATCCTTCGCTCTTCGACCTCGCCCCCGTCTATACTGACAGCATAGCTCTGCGGGGGGGCCTGCGGCAGAGCGTGGACAAACTTCGCTCCAGGGGATATTTCGAAGCATCTATCGACTCCATTCACTGGACGGATAGTCTCGTCGTGGTGGTGGCACATACCGGCCCGCCCTATCGCTGGGTACGCCTCCGAAACGGCAACGTAGATCCTGCCATGCTGGCCAAAAGTGGCTTCCGCTTGCGGCTCTTCGACGACAAACCCTTCGACCCCGTGGCCCTGTCGCGCTTGCTCGACAGGCTTTTGCAGCAGGCCGAAAACAATGGTTACCCCTTCGCAAGCGTCTGGCTCGACAGCCTCCATTTGGAAAATGGGCTGCTCACTGCATCCATCGCCATGGACAAGGGTGAGTTGGTCCGCTTCGATTCTCTCTCCTGGCAGGGAGACCTCAAACTCTCGCAGCATTTTCTCCGCAATTACCTCGGCATACGACCAGGCCAACCCTACAGCCGGCGCCTCGTCCTCAAAAGCACTGAGCGGCTGCGAAACTTGCCATTCCTACAACAATCCCGCACCCCCCTCGTGGCATTCAATGGCCACCTGGCCAACCTGACCTTCTTTCTGGAAAAACGCAAAGCCAGTCGTTTTGACTTCCTGCTCGGCCTGCTGCCCGACAACACCCGCCCCCAACGAAAACTCTTGCTTACTGGCACCTTCAATGCCGAACTCCACAATGCCTTTGGGCAGGGAGAACGCCTCCTCGTCGCCTTCGAGCGGCTGCGGCCTCAGACCCAGCAACTCCAGCTGGCAATCACTTGGCCCTACCTGCCCGATTTGCCCCTGGGCCTCGATGCCTCTTTTCAGCAATACAAACGCGATACCTCCTACACGGACATCAGCGGAGAAATCGGCTTGCAATACCAGATTACAGGAGGCAACTACTTCAAACTCTTTTGGAAAAGCACATCCAGCAACCTCATCACTGTCGATACGGCAGCCATACGTAAAGGCCGCGCACCCGAAGTGCTCGACTTGCGCAACAACGCCTTTGGCCTGGCCTGGCACTGGCAGCGCTTGGACTATCGGTTCAACCCGCACTCTGGGCATGCCATTTGGTTTAGCGCCAGCACTGGCCGTCGACGCATTGTTCGCAACCAGGCCATCCTGAACGTGTCCGAAAACTTTTACGATACCCTTCCCGCCAGTGCTCGCAATATCCGCTTGGAGGCAGTGGTGCAAAAATTCGTGCCCCTGGGCCGCCGTAGTACCGTCAAATTGGCCATAGATGCAGCCTGGCTTTTCAGCTCCCAACCTCTTTACCGCAACGAGGAATACCGCATCGGTGGCAACCGAAGACTGCGGGGCTTCGACGAGGAGAGCCTCTTTGCCTCCGCATTTGCCATCGCTACCGTTGAATATCGCCTGCTCACAGGCCAAAATTCCTGGTTTTACCTCTTCACCGATGCAGCCTATCTCGAAGACAAGGTGTACGGGCGAGCACCCCGCTACGACAGACCCCTCGGCATTGGCGCTGGCATCACCTTCGAAACCAAGGCCGGCGTGTTCAGCCTCGGCTTGGCCTTTGGCAAACAACGAAGCAACCCCCTCCAACTGCGCAACCCCAAGGTCCACTTTGGCTATGTGAGTCTGTTTTGAAATTATAGCGCCGGCGAATGGGGAGGATATGAGGATATGAGGATATGAGGATTTGAGGATTTGAGCGCACTGCAAAAAGGCACTGTAGTGCGAAAAGTTAGAAATCTCACTCCTGACAGCACTCAGAGTGCTGTCAGGAGTAAAATGCGCAACCCCTCAAAACCAAGGCTTTAGTGTGAAATCAACTCCTGTCTGCCGGACAGGCAGGTCTCTCAATCAGCGGAACTTACGCCAACTCCAATCGAAAATGACTTTTTGCAGTGCACTCAGGATTTGAGGATTTGAAGAACCCCTGTCTGCCGGACAGGCCCGTCTGTCGACGGACAAGTAGGCCTGTCTGCCGGACAGGCAGGGAAAAACCGAGGAGAGTCTGGCCGCCCTGAAATGTATTCATCCTGAATCACTGGAGCTTTAAAAGCGACATGACGGCAACATTGGGGAAAAGGCGGCTTTCAATTGGTGCCGTTTACTTTTCCGTTGGTTTCCAGTTTCACGGCTTCGACGACGATGGGGGAGACGCTGAGTTTTTTGGCGATGGTCTTGACGGAAGCCCGCGGTTTGTTGAGCAGAGCCCGAATTTCGTCCCAGTGTTTGACCTGTTCGAGGTATTTGGCCACTTCCGAGGGGTTCATTCCGAGCATGTCGGAAATGAAAGCGGCATCCATTCCCTTTAGATAAAAGCGGCGAATGGCTTGAATCTGAGTGAGCAGCCGGCCTTTTTCGAGGCCTTTTTCTAGGCCTTCTTCCCAACCTTCCTCGAGGCTTTTGGTCAGGAGCTCCTTGACGGGTTTGAGTTCGATGAATCTTCTTCCGAAATCTTTGAAAAGCGACATGACGGCAGTATTGGGGAAAAGGCGGCTTTCAATTGGTGCCGTTTACTTTTCCGTTGGTTTCCAGTTTCACGGCTTCGACGACGATGGGGGAGACGTGGAGTTTTTTGGCGATGGTCTTGACGGAAGCCCGCGGTTTGTTGAGCAGAGCCCGAATTTCGTCCCAGTGTTTGACCTGTTCGAGGTATTTGGCCACTTCCGAGGGGTTCATTCCGAGCATGTCGGAAATGAAAGCGGCATCCATTCCCTTTAGATAAAAGCGGCGAATGGCTTGAATCTGGGTGAGCAGCCGGCCTTTTTCGAGGCCTTTTTCGAGGCCTTTTTCGAGGCCAATTGCGATTCCTTCTTCCCGGCCTTTTTTCAGGCCTTCTTCGAGGCCTTC
>FWPU01000953.1_pt1 | contig 90496 bp, 85 predicted proteins | sample 2228361 | NCBI WGS metagenome assembly FWPU01 (sample SAMEA103939777, study PRJEB20133) | metagenome
AAAAGAGCATTACTAGATTCATAGAGGGTAAAACCGACGTGCTCATTACCACAGCGATTGTAGAATCGGGGCTGGATATCCCCAGGGCAAATACCATAATCGTAAACGATGCACACACATTCGGACTTGCCGACCTCTATCAACTCCGGGGAAGGGTAGGTCGGTCTCCGGAGAAAGCCTATGCCTATTTCCTCGTTCCCAGCGTCAGCTCGCTCACGCAACAGGCCAAGAGGAGGCTTAAAGCAATCGGAGAGCTGAAAGAGCTGGGCTCGGGATTCAAACTGGCCCTCTCTGACCTGGAGATTCGAGGAGCGGGAAACATATTCGGCACCGAGCAGTCCGGGCATATAGCCGATGTAGGACTGGAGCTTTATCTGGAGATGCTGAACAACGAAATAAGGAGACTGAAAGAGGAAGGGGACACCCTGGAATACGAGCCGGAGATAAGGTTTAATGCCCCTGCCTTCATCCCCGATGATTACATAGACGACCAGGCGGAGAGGCTTCTTTTCTACAAGAAAATCTCTTCCATCTCCGAGAAAAAAGCGCTTAGGGAGGTCAGGAGCGAGCTGGAAGACAGGTTTGGAAGACTGCCCCAGCCTGCTGTCAACCTGTTAAAGCTGGTAGGGCTCAAGCTGCTCATGAAAAGGCTTTTAATCGAAAGAATCGAGATAAGAAACGAAGAATCGGTTATAATTTTTTTAAAGAATTCACCCTCTTATCAATATTATAAACCGAGCGGAAAACTAAGGGTTTTTCATGAAGGTCCGGATGCTATTTCCGGAATCAGGAAGAAGCTTATGGAATTAACCAGGATAGGAATGATTGGGGCAAAAGAAAAAAGAGCGGGAGAAAAGCACTATTCCCAGGGTATTAAATAATATGAAAATCCTTATTTCCTTGTCGATGGTGCTACTGGCTGTTGGCTGCAGCGATTTTGATAAGTTTTATAGAGAGAAAAAGGAGGCTTCAACGCATTCAGGAAATGGTTCAATCGTTATAGCCAGGGTAGGACAGGAGGAAATCACTAAGCAGGAACTAATCAAATCTCTTAACCGCTTGCCGGTCAAGCAGAGAATATTTTACCTTTCTTCCCCCGAAAGAATGAAGGATTATCTTCGGTCATACATAAACCAGGTTCTTTTGTACGACGAGGCGTTGAAGAGGGGAATGGGGGAGAGAAAGGATATCAAGGAGAACTTGGAGAATTATAAAAAGCGGCTCCTTATCCAGGCTCTAGCCCAGGAGATAAACAGTCGGGAATTCAGCAAGGAGGAAATAGAGACCTATTATGCCGAAAACGCGGACCACTTTCTACAGTTCAGAATAAGCCAGATTTTCATAAAATTGCAGCCGGAAAAGGGAATGGGAAGAGACGAGGCCAGGGCTGAAGCAGAGAATATAATGGAAAGGATAAATAACGGAGAAGGGTTTGAGAAGCTCATATCGGAGTTTTCCGATGACCCTGCTTCGAACAAAAAAGCAGGAAGCTTTAGCTATACGGGTAAGGGCAGTCTTCCAATTGAAGTGGAGAGTGAAGTATTCAATTTGAAAGAAGGGGAGGTAAGCAATCCTATCGAGACAGAGAGCGGATTTTACATAGTAAGAGTAGTCGAAGCCCCAAAGGTCTTACCCTTAAGCCAGGTGGAAAATAAAATTCGGCTGGAGTTGGGAAGAAAAGGGTTTTCCGAGTATATTAATGAGCTAAGAAAACAAAAGAGGGTAGAGATTTTTGAGGATAAACTGCAATAGGGGGCAGATTAAAATGAATAATAAAGCAAGCCTGAGAATATATTTCATATTATGCCTGGCTATCTTATTGTTCTCGCCGGATTCAAGGGCACAGGAGCTTATAGACAGGATAGTAGCCGTAGTGAATGACGACCTCATAACCCTTTCCGAGCTTCAAGCGAAGGAGAAAAAGATAAACCCGAATCTGGACACACCGGATGCGTCGCAGCAACAAAGGGAAATCCTGGACCTGATGATAGAGGAAAAGCTCTTGGAGCAAGAGGCAAAAAAACTGGGGATAACTGTTACGGAAAGCGATGTGGATGCGGCCATAGAGGGGGTGAAGAGGCAGTTTAACCTGACCGATGAACAGTTGAATGAGGTTTTAAAGAAGCAAAATCTCACCATCGAATCCTTCAGGGAGCAGTGGAGGGTACAGATCCTGGGCAACAAAGTGGTGGGCACGCAGGTTAAGGGGCAAATAGCGGTAACGGAGGATGAAATAAGAACATACTACGAAGAAAACCAGGGACAGGTCGGGGGCGGAAATGAGGTGAGAATTGCACAGATTTTAATACCTTTCACCAATTCCGATGAAGAGCAGGCGGCGGAGAAGCTCGCTGTCGAGATTGCCGAGCAGGCCAAGTCCGGTGAGGACTTCGGAGAACTGGCTAAGAAGTATTCAAAAGATACCTTGTCCGCCGAGCGAGGAGGCGATCTCGGTTATTTCAAAAAGGAGGATTTGGCCGTCCCGCTTCAACAAGCGATAGAGAACGTTCCTACCGGGGATATAGTCGGTCCGGTGAAATCCTCAGGCGCATTCCACATAATCAAGGTCGTAGACAGGAGAAACTCTGGAGACGGTTCCCTGGAAGAGGTGAGGGAGGAGATAAGAGAGACCATATATCGCCAAAAAGCAGAGAAGGCTTTGAAAGGTTGGCTGGAGAATGTCAAGAAGACGGCGTATATAGAAGTTAAGCTTTGAACCAAATAGTGAAAAAAGTCTGCAAATGAAAAATTACAAATCTGAAATCACAAATTCCAAACAATTTCCAATGTTCAAACACAAAATTCTAAGTGTTTGGTGACTAGAAATCGCGATTCATTTGTGATTCGTTCAAGAGTTCGGAAGAAAGGTTTAGTATTTTGAATTTAGGATTTGTTTGAAAATTGGATTTTGGTTATTGGAATTTCTCTTATTGTGTTAGAAGTAGATAAAGAATTGTCGTGGTTTAAGGCGCTTCTTCCTCATAAGTCTCAACCGGCGGGCAGGTGCAGACCAGGTTCTTATCGCCATAGGCGTTATTAATTCTTCCGACCGGGGGCCAGAATTTGTTTTCCTCCACAAAAGGAAGCGGGTAAACCGCTTTCTTTCTGGAATAAGGATGAGTCCATTGGTCGCTTGTCGCTTCACCGACCGTATGGGGAGCGTTCTTCAAGACATTGTCAAGCTTATCCGCCCTGCCGCTAGCGATCTCCTCAATTTCTCCATGTATTGCTATCATCGCCTCACAAAAACGGTCGAGTTCGTCCTTGGCCTCGCTTTCGGTCGGCTCTATCATCATGGTGCCGGCCACCGGCCAGGAGATGGTTGGAGCGTGAAATCCGTAGTCCATGAGCCTCTTTGCCACGTCTTCGACCTCTATGTCCGCATCCCTTTTGAGATGGCGTAAATCCAGGATAAACTCATGGGCAACCCTTCCATTCTTGCCTTTATACAAGACCGGATAGTATTTCTCTAATCTGGATTTTATATAGTTTGCGTTCAAAATAGCGTAGGCGGTCGCAGCAGTGACGCCCTTTGCCCCGAGCATCTTGATGTAGGCATAGGAAACCAGCAGTATGCTTGCGCTTCCCCAGGGTGCCGAGGCTACGGCCGGGATTGATTTAATACCCCCGGTAGAAATAAGCGGATGGCTGGGGAGATACGGAGCGAGGTGCTCGGCAACGCAAATCGGACCCATTCCCGGGCCGCCACCCCCGTGGGGTATGCTGAAGGTCTTGTGTAGATTAATATGGCAGACATCCGCCCCGACCATGGCCGGACTGGTAAGCCCCACCTGGGCGTTCATGTTGGCTCCGTCCATGTAAACCTGGCCGCCGTTCTCATGAACTATGGAGCAGATTTCCTGAATTTTTTCCTCAAAAACACCGTGAGTAGAAGGGTAGGTAATCATAAGGGCAGACAAACTCTCCTGGTGCGTTGAAGCCTTATTTCTCAAGTCTTCTACGTCGATGTTTCCCTCCTCATCGCATTCCACGATGACTACTTTCATGCCGGCCATCACCGCGCTCGCCGGGTTGGTACCGTGTGCCGAGGAAGGAATCAGCACCACGTTCCTTTGGCCTTGGCCCCTGTCCATGTGGTAGGCTCGAATGACCAGAAGCCCGGTGTATTCCCCCTGGGCACCGGAGTTGGGTTGTAGGGATACTGCCTTGAAGCCGGTGATCTCACATAAAGCGCTCTCCAACTCTTTGAATATTTGGGCATAGCCACGGGCCTGCTCTAGCGGTACAAACGGATGTAATCTGGAAAACTCCGGCCAGGTTAAGGGGGTCATCTCCGTTGTGGCATTTAACTTCATGGTGCAGGAGCCAAGCGGTATCATGGAGGTGGTGAGAGAAAGGTCCTTTTTTTCGAGGCTTTTTATGTACCGCAGCATCTTGGTCTCGGAATGATACTGGTTGAAAATCGGGTGTGTCAGGAATTTGCTTTTTCGTCTTAATTCTTCCGGATAGCCGATTTCGATTTTTTCGGTCAATTCCCCAATATCCCGTTTCCAATGGTTCTGCCCGGTAGCTTTAGCAAATATATTGATTATCTCCTCGATGTCTTCTGTCTGGGTTGTTTCGTCTATGGAAATACCGATTTCATGATTGCTGATGTATCTAAAGTTAATTTGAGCATCTTTAGAAAGGGACTTTATCTTTTCCAGTGTACTTACCGAACCCTCTCCCAAATCTATTTTTAGCGTGTCGAAGAAAAGGGAATTGGCCTGAGTAATTCCCAATTTTTTTAGTTCGAGTTCCAGAATTTTTGCCAGCTTATGTATCCTCTCGGCGATAGCCTTTAATCCTCTTGGACCATGGTATACGGCGTACATGCTGGCCATTATGGCCAGCAGAGCCTCGGCGGTGCATATATTGGAAGTGGCTTTTTCCCTTCTTATGTGCTGTTCCCTGGTTTGAAGGGCCATTCTATAAGCGCTCTTTCCATGCGCATCGATGGAAACGCCGATTATTCTCCCCGGCACCTGTCGTTTGAATTCATCGCGGGTAGCGAAGTATGCGGCATGAGGCCCGCCGTATCCGAGAGGCACGCCGAATCGTTGAGTAGAGCCCACCACCACGTCTGCTCCGAACTCTCCCGGCGGGGTAAGAATCGTAAGGCTGAGTAAATCGGCGGCAACGGCTACCAGAGCGCCGATTTTGTGGGCGTTCTTTATGAAATCCGAGAAATCAAAAATTTCTCCGTCAGAGTCAGGATATTGAACTATGGCTCCAAAGATGCGGTCGTTAAACTCCAGTTTCTCTGGGTCGCCGATAGCTAGGTCAATTCCCAGCGGGGCCGACCGGGTCTTAAGAACGTCTATGGTTTGCGGAAAGCACTTCTCAGAGACGAAAAAGATGTTGGCTCTCCGTTTCAAAGAGTCGTTACTCCGGAGCCTGGCTATCATGGTCATCGCTTCGGCGGCGGCTGTTCCTTCGTCGAGTAGAGAGGCGTTGGCAATCTCCATCTTGGTCAGGTCGGCCACCATGGTCTGGAAATTGAGTAGTGCCTCCAGCCGCCCCTGGGATATTTCTGCCTGGTAGGGCGTGTACTGGGTATACCATCCGGGATTTTCGAGGATATTTCGTCTTATGACGCCCGGGGTGAAACAATCGTAATAGCCTAAACCGATGTAGGACTTAAACACCCGGTTAAGCTTGGCTGTCTTCTGCAGGTTCTCCAGAAAGGAGTATTCGCTAGTCGATTCCGGGAGGTTTAGCGGCTTCTTCAGCCGGATGGCTGATGGGATTGTTTCTTCGACCAGGGCATCCAGGGATTCGACCCCAACCACCTTGAGCATCTCGTCGACTTCTTTTTTACTCGGGCCAATGTGTCTTGAAACAAAGGAGTCGGTCGTTCCTTGGTTAAATTTCATCTAATTATTCTGGTTCTATTCGGCTGTTTTTGAGGACATTATTATTTTTTACTTGTAGGCAGCTATCAAAACGGGATATACAATCAGCCGCTATAATACGCTACTTTTCCATTTCCTTTTCGATGTAGTCCGTGTACTCCTCGTAATCCATCAAGTCTTCGAGTTCGCTAGTGTCGTAAGGTTTTACCTTTATCATCCAGCCTGCACCGTAGGGGTCTTCATTAATGGTCTCCGGAGAATCAAGTAGGGCCTCGTTAACCTCCACTACCTCACCACTTAAGGGTGCATACAGGTCCGATACCGACTTGGTCGATTCTACCCCTCCAAAGGGGTCGCCCTTGGTAATCTCATCTCCTTCGCTAGGGAGTTCGACATAGACGATTTCTCCGAGGGCGTCCTGAGCATAGCTGGTAATCCCGATTACCACCAAGCCCTCCTCCAGTTTCGCCCATTCGTGTTCTTTGGTGTATTTAAGCTCTTCTGGAATTTCTACCATGAATATATTCTCCTCTTAGTCCTTTTTCTTGATAAAAGGTAATGAAACGATTTCGGCTTTTCTCCGAGCCCCCCTGATTTCAACCTGGATTTCAGGGCCGAATTCAACATCAGTTCTTAAGTAAGCCATGCCGATGGGTTTGTCAAGACTTGGAGACATGGTACCGCTTGTAACAGTACCCAGCATTATGTTCCCATTCAAGACATTGTAACCCTGTCTGGGAATTCCCCGGTCGATCATCTCAAATCCGTGCAGTTTTCTCCTGAGCCCCGTTTCAATTACCCCTACTATAGCTTCTTTCCCGATAAAGTAGCCTTTATCCACCTTGATAAATCTACTGAGCCCGGTTTCTAGCGGATTGGTATCCTCGTCAATCTCATGTCCATAAAGCGGGTATCCCATCTCTATTCTAAGCGTGTCTCTAGAGCCGAGACCGCAGGGTTGAACACCGTACTGCTTTCCCCTTTCCAAAATTTCATTCCAAAGCTCCGGGGCTTTTCCCCAGGGGAGAAAAATCTCAAAGCCGTCCTCACCGGTATATCCGGTCCTGGCGATTATGAGGTCGACCCGGTTCCAATTCAGCAGTCGAAAGCTGAATTTCTTGAGTCCGCTAAAGTCATCCATAAAAATAGTGCTCATAATGTCTTGAGACCTCGGACCCTGGAGCGCAATTTGTGAGAACTCCGAGCTCTTATTTGTTACTTCCACAGCAAGTCCGTTTTTGTTGTTCATAAGCCATTCATAATCCTTGGCAGTATTAACGGCATTAACACAGATTAAAAAACGTTCATCGGAGAACTTGTACACTATTACATCGTCTACAACTCCACCCCTAGGGTTACAGAAAAGGGAATACTGTGCCTGGAATTCGCCAAGCTTGCTTACATCATTAGTAGCAATACGCTGGCAAAAGGATGCTGCCTCTAGTCCACAGATCTCGATCTCGCCCATGTGACTTACGTCGAATAAACCGGCCCTTTTTCTGACGGCAAGATGCTCTTCCCTGATCCCGGAATATTGTACCGGCATCATCCAGCCGGCAAACTCTACCAACCTTGCTCCCAATTGCCGATGAATATCGTACAGCGCAGTATGTTTCATCTTCGTTTATCAGTTAACATCAGAATAGATGGTTGTCAATAACCTGATTGTGCAGTTTTCCTCTCTCTTTTGGTATGCTATTCTTCAGATTCAACTTTAGATGGTAGGGATTCATCGCTCGACAAGAATTAGCGCGTGGTAAGAAGAATTGACTGATGACTAAATCGGAGCGAATTAAAGAGTTCTATAAACTCCTCTACGAGCGTTATGGTCCTCAAGGGTGGTGGCCGGCCAAGACTGAGCTTGAATGCATACTCGGCGCCATACTGACCCAGAATACCGCCTGGAAAAACGTGGAGAGAGCCGTCGATAACCTCAGGCGTGAGGGCTTAATCTCCATAGAAAAATTGGCTTTAGTTCCGGTTCAAACACTCGCCAGTCTCATTCGTCCATCCGGGTATTTCAATCAGAAGGCGATAAAGATTAAAAATTTTATAAATTTCGTCGTGGAGAACTACGACGGCAACCTGAAAAAGATGTTTGAAGAAGATGGCCATAAATTGAGAGATAAATTACTCAAAATAAAAGGCATCGGCCCGGAGACGGCGGATAGCATTCTGCTCTATGCGGCTAAAAAACCGATATTTGTCGTCGACGCTTACACCTACAGGATTCTATCCAGGCACGCCTTGATCCCGGAGGAGGCGGGCTATGATGAAATCCAGGAGCTTTTCATGGACTCCCTTCCGGAGGACAGCCAGTTATTCAACGAGTATCATGCCCTCCTGGTAAAGCTGGCAAAGGAGCACTGCAAAAAAAGCCCGGTATGCGAAGGCTGCCCTCTTGAGTACGACCCGCATACGGTTTGAAAACAGCGAGAAGTCTTTTAAGTCAGTACTACTTCTAGCATAGAAAAAATTTATTGGATACCCGATAAATACGTTCGGGTATGACAATATAAACGGAAGATTAAAGCACTCCGCCACGAACTAATAAGCAGGGAAATAGAGATTTTGTACGGAACGCAGATACTTCGACACTCCTCAGTACAGGTCTGCGTTCCGTACGGATTACCATACCGGGGACGTGCAGTGATATCGAAGACTGCACTCATATAGAGATTGGGTATATACAGCTAGATACGCATGGCCATGTGTCTCTACAGATTGAATTCATGATTGAAACGCGAGGGGATGACGATACAAGAGATAAGAAGTATGGTGATGGTTGGTCAATGCAGATTTGCCTTGGCCGCTTCCACTACTGCCTTGAAACTTTCGGAATCCCTCACGGCCATGTCGGCGAGGTTCTTCCTGTCAATTTCAATGCCCGATTTCTTGAGTGCACCCATGAACTCGCTGTAGGAAAGACCGTACGGTCTCACTGCGGCGTTGATCCTCACGATCCAAAGCCTTCTGAAATCGCGTTTGCGCTGGCGTCTGTCCCTATAGGAATAAGAAAGGGCGCGAAGAACGGTCTCTTTCACCCTCCTCAGGTTTGTTCTTCTTCTTCCCCAATAGCCTTTTGCCAGCTTGAGTAACCTTCTCCTTCTGTTTCTGGAAGCAACTCCTCTTTTTATTCTCATTATATTTCTCCTCTAGTCTTGAATCGTCGTGTCCAAACCTAGCTGATAATCGAACGATGCAGGATGCATGATGCACGATGCATGATTAAAGAAAATTTTCTAACCTCCATCTTGTATCCTGTATCATGTATCCTCCATCGTGATCAAAGATAGGGTATATACCTTTTAATCCTTCTCGCCTGCTCTCCCTCCATGTAATCGCCTGAAAGAAGCCTTCTTTTTCTCTTTCTGCTTTTCTTCACGTTAAGATGGCTTTTCCCGCCGCTCCATCTCTTGATTTTTCCGGTAGCAGTGACCTTAAACCTTTTCGCTGCGCCTCTATTTGTCTTAACCTTAATTTTTGCCATTTGTTCTTTCCGCCTTTAAGCTTTTTTCTTCGGGGATATAACCGTTATAAGATTTTTTCCTTCAAATTTTGGTGGTGAATCGATTGCTCCCACGTCGGATATCCTTGCTAATATCTTGTCGGCTAGCCCCTTGCCCAGTTCAGAATGGGTAATTTCCCGGCCTCTGAAAAATATCCTTATTTTGACCTTGTCCCCGTCCTGCAAAAACTCCCTTATATGGTTGACCTTGACATCAAGATCATGCTCTCCTATATTGGGACGAAACTTCACCTCTTTGACCAACTGTACTTTTTGTCTCTTGGCTCCGGCCTGTTTTTTGAGTTCATATTTGTATTTGCCGAAATCCATAAGCCGGCAGACAGGTGGGTTGGCGTTAGGTGCGACCTCGACCAGGTCAACGCCCTGCTCCTCTGCCATCTTCAGCGCTTCATGTACCGGTAGTATGCCTACCTGCTTGCCATCTGCCGCTACCACTCTAACCTCTCTTGCCTTTATTCTTTGGTTTACTCGAACTTCCGGTTCCTTAGCTATGACTCTTCCACCTATCCTTTATCTTTGATTTATGATTCCTCTTTCCACCCGTAAGGATCGTTTTCTTTTTCGACCAGGCTCAAGAATTCCTCGACCGACATAGAAGGCAGGTTTTTCCCGCCTAGCCTCCTGGGGGCAACCGTTTGTGTCTCCGCTTCCTTATTGCCTATAACCAGGAGGTAAGGAATCTTCTCAAGCTGGGCCTCTCTTACTTTAAGCCCAAGTTTTTCGTTTCGAAAATCCTTTTCCACTCTAATCATGCTCTCTTTTAGAGCTTTGCACACGGTTTCTGCGTACTTAACCTGCTCCTCGCCTATAGTGGCCACACGAACCTGAACCGGGCTAAGCCAGAGCGGAAATGCCCCTCCGTAATGCTCAATCAGAATTCCGAAAAACCTCTCAAACGACCCGAAGATGGCGCGATGTATCATTATCGGCGTATGGCGTTTATTGTCATCTCCCACGAAGCTCATCTCAAATCTTTCGGGAAGGTTAAAATCTACCTGAACCGTAGAACACTGCCAAGCTCTCCCCAGGACGTCTTTTATTTTGAGGTCGATCTTGGGTCCGTAGAAGGCGCCACCGCCCTCGTCCACCTGGTAGTCGAGCCCTTTGGCTTTAATGGCGTTTTGTAGTGCCTCCGTGGCCTTATCCCAGTTCTCTACGCTACCCACGAATTTCTCCGGACGGGTAGAAAGATAGACCTCATAGTCCTCAAAACCGAAGGTTTTGAGGAAAAAAACGGTTAAATCTAGCACCTTACGGACCTCTTCTTCGGTCTGGTCGGGACGGCAAAATATATGTGCGTCATCCTGGGAAAATCCCCTTACCCTTAAGAGTCCGTGTAGGACTCCCGACCGCTCGTAGCGGTAGACCGTTCCGATTTCCGCCCAGCGAAGTGGCAGGTCCCGGTAACTCCTGATTCTCGACTTGTAGATCATGATGTGAAAGGGGCAGGTCATCGGTTTAATCTGGTATTGGGAGTTCTCTACCTCCATCGGGGAGTACATGTTCTCGTGATAGAAATCGAGATGCCCGCTGGTACGCCATAAATCGAGCTTGGCCAGATGGGGAGTGAAAAGAATGTCATACCCCCGGCTCTCGTGCTCCTTGCGCCAGAAATCCTCGATGATGCGCCTTATCTTGGCCCCCTTGGGGTGCCAGAGCACCAAACCTGGCCCGATTTCTTCCTGAATACTGAAGAGGTCTAATTCTTTGCCCAATCTTCTGTGGTCTCTTTTTTTGGCTTCTTCCAGTTTCTTAAGGTAGTCTTCCAAGTCTTTTCTGTTGGTAAAAGCAGTTCCGTAGATTCTCTGGAGCATAGGATTTCTCTCGTCGCCCCGCCAATACGCTCCGGCTATACTCAGTAGCTTAAAGGCCTTTACAAAACCGGTTGACGGTGCATGGGGCCCTCTGCAGAGGTCATACCATTTGCCCTGTTCATATATGGTGATCTGCTCATCAGGAGGTAGTTCGTTAATGATCTCAACCTTATACCTCTCTCCGTCTTTCTCGAAGGTCTTTAGTGCCTCTTTCCTGGACACCTTTTTCCTGATTAGAGGTTTATTTTCTTCCGCGATCTCCTTCATCCTAGACTCGATCTTTTCCAAATCCTCCGGGACGAATCCGCGGGGAAAATCAAAGTCGTAATAGAAACCGTTCTCGATTACCGGGCCGATCGTAACCTTGGCATCGGGGAAAAGGTCCTGGACTGCCTCAGCCATTACATGAGCGGCGGTATGTCTTATAAGGTCGAGTCCTGAAGGCGAATTTGAGGAGACCGGCTCGACCGTGGCATCTGATTCCACCTCGAACCAGAAGTCCGCTAGCTTGCCGTCAACCTTGGCCCCGATTACGCTGTCCTCGATTCCTACTGACCGGAATATTTCCCCGATTGAAGTGCCCTTCGGAAAGGTTTTTTCTATTCCATCCGGGAGTTTTATTCGTACCTCGTTCATTTCTTTTAACGATGCAGGATAGAGGATTCATGATGGAGGATGATTGTTTAAATAAATCCTGCATCCTCCATCTTGTATCCTGTATCTATGTCAATTAGCTCAGCTTAAGTTCTATGATCCACTGTCCACGACTGTCTAGTGGCTGAGTTTCTTTACATGGTGAGCGCGGCAGGATTTGAACCTGCGACCTCTTGCGCGTCAAGCAAGCGCTCTCCCCCTGAGCTACGCGCTCTAGACATGGTAAGCCTTTATTCTACTTAGATAAAATAGAGGCTGTCAAGAACAGGGTTACGCCGGTTACGCCGAGGCCTAAGCTGATTCCGTGAATATATCTATAGAGTCATAAAATCTTGTGTCTTTATATGCTGTTTCCAGTATGACCGTCGTAGTTGCCATCAAGACAAAGGGTAAAGCGATTCTGTAGGGGGACCGGCCCGGTCCCCCCTACATTTCTCTGTGTGTTATTTTAAATAAACATTTCCTTTGCTTATAATAGTTTAAGTTCTCGAACTTGGTCGACAATTCGGGAACTAATGAGGAGACCTGTATGGGACAAAAAAATGTGGTCATGACTACCGATTTCCCGGGGTTGCCGCCGCCGAGGAGGGGAAAGGTAAGGGACATATACGAACTAGGGGATAAACTCCTGATTATTGCGACAGACCGGATATCCGCCTTTGATGTGGTTTTGCCGAACGGAATTCCGGAAAAAGGGAGGGTGCTCAACCAGATCTCGAAGTACTGGTTTGAGAAAACGAGGAATATAATAGCAAACCACCTCATTTCTACCGAAATTGGCGATTATCCGAAAGCGTTTCGTAAGTATAGGGACATACTTGAAGGAAGAAGCATGCTGGTGAAGAAAACCAAACCGCTTCCGGTGGAGTGCATCGTGCGGGGTTACATTTCCGGCTCCGGATGGAAGGATTATCAGAAAACCGGGGCCATCTGTGGGATTCACTTACCTCGAGGTCTTTTGGAATCATCCAAGCTGGAGAGCCCTATCTTTACGCCATCGACCAAGGCGGAGGAGGGCACACATGATGAAAACATTCCGTTTGAAAGGGCAGTCGAGATTCTCGGCGGGAATTTAGCGGCTCTGGTAAAAACGACCAGTATCGCTATTTACTTGATGGCGCGTGATGTTGCGGAGGAAAAAGGTATTATCATAGCAGATACAAAATTTGAATTCGGCATCGAAGAGGGATCGGGACGGTTGATCCTGATCGATGAGCTTCTCACGCCTGACTCTTCCAGGTTTTGGCCAAAGGATGAATACCAGCCCGGCGGGCCGCAAAAGAGCTTTGATAAGCAATTCGTCAGGGATTATCTGGAATCCATAAATTGGGATAAGAAGCCTCCAGCGCCCTCGCTGCCTGCAGAGATTGTGGAGAAAACATCCGAAAAATACCTAGAGGCACTTAGAAGACTTACGAGTGAGTGATCTTGATTAACTGGATTTGGGCTCGGCGTTGTGAAAGGGACAATTTCGGATCAATTTTATCCCTTCTTCCGATTACTATCTTGGATTTTTTTTCTTTCTTCACCCAACTGAGCATCATCCTCTATTTCGGCGGGTTGATAAAAGACTCCTACGATCAAACAACATTTTGCGGATTCCCGGACAAGAAGGCGGTTATATTCTGCACTGTCGTCTCAAGAATCCTTTCCAAGGCTTCATTGCTGTAGAAGGCTATATGAGGGGTAAACACCAAATTATCCCTGCTCAATAGAATATCGTCTCTGACCAGCTTAACCAGATCCTTCATTTTCTTCTGGTCGTATAGCAATTGTTTTTCCTCTTTTATTAAATCCTCACCTTCTAGGACATCGAGCCCCACCCCGCTTAAGATTTTTCTGTCAAGCGCCTCGATCAGTGCCTCGGTACTTACCACCCCTCCTCTAGAAGTATTTATCAGGATAGCCCCTTTTTTGATCATATTAATCGTGTCCCGGTTGATGAGATGATGGGTGTGTTTGTTGTAAGGAACATGAAGAGTGATTATGTCAGATTTGTTTAAAAGCTCTTTAAATGATACATACTCAAATCCCAGTACCTCGGCTAAAAACTCATCCTGGTTTATATCGTGTGCTAAAACCTTCATGCCAAAGCTCTTTGCTATCCTGATAACATGTAAGCCTATATGCCCGGCGCCTATCACTCCTAGAGTTTTACCCTTTAGGTCAAACCCCTTGAGCCCCTCCGTAGAAAAGTCTCTTCTCAACGTCCTCAGGTATGATTTGTGTATGTTTCTGGATAAAGATAGAATTAAAGCGAATGTGTGCTCGGCTACCGTGTTCTCACCATAGAACGGCACGTTGCAGACGGTTATCCTTCTCCTTTTGCAAGATTTTAAATCGATGTGGTCAAATCCGGTCGATCTTGTGACTATGAGTTTTAGCTTGGGTAGGTTCTCAAGGGTCTGCGAGTCCATCTTTGAGTAGATGAAAATAGAGATTGCATCAAAGTCCTTGGCCTTTTTGGCGTTCTCCAGGTTCAGTTGTTCGCCGTAAAATTCTAAGTAATGTCCTTTCAGGTTTCTCTTTAGAAAGCTTTTCTCCCAGCCTTTAATCTCAAAAAATATTATTCTCATATTTCTTACGGTAGTACAAACTTGAGAGAGAGAAAAAAGACTAGCATATATAAGAAACAAAGTTAAATTGAATAGAGGTCTACCAGACGAAATTAATTAGGGAGGCCTTAGATAAAAGACTGTAACTCTTCAAGCCGTATTATGTTATGTCTTCCTTTTTTCGTGGCTGCCTCCTCTCAAAATCCGGAAAGAGTGAAGCACCCAGGGAAATAGGGCATCCATGGATTCGGCAACCCCTCTCGAACTTCCGGGAAGGTTTATAATCATGGTCTTTCCTCTTATACCGGAGACACCCCTAGAGAGCATGGCGTGGGGAGTTCTCCTAAACCCATATATCCTCCCGGCCTCGGAGACCCCCGGAACCTCCCTTTCTATAACTTCTTTAGTAGCCTCGACTGTCACATCCCTCGGACTGAGCCCGGTACCGCCAGTCGTTAGAATTAGGTCGACGCCCTCTATATCCGAAAGCCTTATCAGCTCTCTTTTTATGGTCTCAAAGTCATCGGGCCAAATTCTATATTCCACGACTTCCACCGGCTCTTTCTCTAGCTTTTCGATTATGGTTTTTCCGGACTTGTCTTCCTTTTTCCCCTGAGAAACACTGTCCGAAAGGACGAGCACGGCGGTCTTGAGCGGGGTCCTGAAATTCTCTTTCCAGTCGTTTTTTCCGCCGCGTTTTTCTATAAGCTTTACCGAGACAATCTCCAGTGAATCATCTATAGGCTTTAGCATGTCGTATACGGTCAGGGCGGCGATTGTAGCCGCAGTGAGGGCCTCCATCTCCACTCCGGTTCTCCAAAGGGCCTTTGCTTGGGCCCTGACCAGTATCATCCCCTCGAGGATTTCGAAATCTACCGATACCCAATCCAAGGGAACCTGATGACAATAAGGAATCAGCTCCGAGGTCTTCTTGGCCGCCAGAATGCCAGCGGCACGGGCTATATCCAGCACGTTTCCCTTGGGCACCATCCCGGCTTTGACAGTATTTATGGTTTCTTCTTCGACCTTTATATTGGCCTCAGCGGTTGCTACCCTCAGGGTATCAAGTTTCTCGCCAACGTCCTTCATCTTGGGTGCTCTCCTTAGTTTTTTCTGTACCATTCAATTTTACTCGGAGAACGAGGTTAAAAGTAGGGGTGACGGATAGACGTGCCTAAATAGTCGAATTTAGTAACGGGTAAGACATTTGCATCAAACCGGCGCTACGGTTAAAATTTCATTAAAGGCCAGTTAAGAAGATAGATAAATCCTGTCTTTTTGCTTGTTTTTTGGTATACTGGATTTAGACAAACTCGATGACAACTGAATGCTCTACTGTACCCAAGAGTAAAATTGTGAGAAGGGCTTTCGCTGTATTAATTTTCGCCATTTTTATATAAAGAGAGAATGAGTATCTCCTTAATATATTTCCTTTCTCTTTTAAACTTCCAAACGAATAGAAATCTATTGTTGAAAAAATAAGCGACCAGGAGGGGTTATACATATAAATGCAGGAGACCACAGGAGCAGGGAACGGAGTAACCAGGGAACTCAACTTCGAGGATAACGGGGTGCTTAAACAGCTTTATGGAGAGCACAACGAGAACCTTAAAGAAATAGAGAGCCTGTTTAAAGTCAAAATCTATTCCCGGGGTGGAAAGCTGAGCGTCATGGGTGAGACGGAAGAGGTCGAGTCAGCGCAAAGGTTTCTGAGCGAGATCTATCGCCTCATATCGAAAGGGTATTCCCTCGACCCGGGGGATATCGAACTCGCTGCTGGTATAGTCAACGAGGATAAGATCCCACTCGAAGACATATTCCTGGATACGGTTTGTATCTCGACCAGAAAGAGGGTAATCGCTCCAAAGAGCCTGGCCCAGAAACTATACGTAGAGGCCATTCGCAAGCACGACATAACCTTCAGCATAGGGCCGGCCGGAACCGGAAAAACCTACCTGGCGATGGCTATGGCCGTCTCCGCATTCATAGCCCGTGAAGTCAACCGAATAATTCTCACTAGACCGGCGGTGGAGGCCGGAGAAAAGCTGGGATTTTTGCCCGGAGACCTGTATCAGAAGGTCGATCCTTACTTGAGACCGCTTTTCGACGCCCTTTATGATATGATGGACCTTGATAAAGCAACCAGGTTGATCGAGAAGGGAGCTATTGAAATAGCGCCTCTGGCATTCATGAGGGGAAGAACGCTCAACGACGCCTTTGTGATACTGGATGAGGCTCAAAACACAACGGCCATGCAGATGAAGATGTTTCTAACCCGGCTGGGGTTTAGTTCGAAGGCGGTAATCACCGGAGATGCCACCCAGGTTGACCTGGGTAAGAATGAAAAATCGGGCCTTCTGGAGGCCGAGTCGCTCCTGAAAGGGATTGATGGGATAGCCTTCGTATATTTCTCGAAAAGGGACGTGGTGAGACATCCTCTGGTCAAGCAGATCATCGAGGCTTACGAGACAAAACCAAAAGAGGTGTAATTCGTCTAGCCCTGCCTATTACCGTTTCGGAGGTTATTCTGTATGAGAGAAAGAACGTTCATAATTTTCTTCCTGGCCATCGCCTCGGCTTTTTTTGGATGTGCCCATGAATGGCAGAATCCAAATACTTCGTTACCCGCCAAAGAGGTAGACATAACAAGCATTTTGACAAATCCGATAGCGTACGACAGCGCCGGGGTGATAGTAGAGGGTAAGGTCTGGGATTTAAGACTGGATACGGTCAGCGAGGGGGATGTGCAAATTCCGTACACCGGCTTTAAGCTGGCGGATGAGGATGGTAATTTTGTCAATGTATTCGCGCTAGGAGACATTCCGGTGGCAGAGGGCGACCTGGTCAAGGTGTTGGGGGTATATAGAAGGGAATATCGTACCGAAGGTTATAAGTTTATTAACGAGATTGAAGCGAAGAGTGTGGAAAACAAGGGTCCTTAATTAGCCGGAAGATGAGGTAAGCAGTAATTTCGTTAAAAAGTCACATCCTTGAGAAAAATCACCTTCTCTCTCGCCGCCCCGAGGGAAACGATCCAGATGGGGACTCCCGAGGTTTCTTCTATTCTTTCTAAGTAATGTCTTACTTCTTTGGGAAGGTCAGTCGCAGTCCTAACTGCGGACAAATCCTCTTTCCAGCCGTCCATTTCCTCATAAACTGGGGCGCAGTTTTTGAGCACCTCGGTGCTGGACGGGAACTCGGTCAGTAGTTCGCCTTTGTATTTGTAGCCTACGCAGATTTTTAACCTATCAAAACCGGAAAGGACGTCGAGTTTGGTGATGGCCAACTCGGAAATTCCGTTTATCCTGGCCGAGTATCTGAGGCCCACCGAGTCAAACCATCCGCACCTTCTCGGTCTTCCGGTGGTAGAGCCGTACTCGCCCCCGGCATCCCTCAACCTTACGCCTAATTCCCCGGGAATCTCGGATGGAAACGGTCCCTCTCCAACCCTTGTCGTATATGCTTTTGCCACTCCTAATATAAAATCTATTTTAGTTGGGTTTACACCGGTGCCTGTGCATGCTCCGCCCGACCCGGCGCTGGAGGAGGTTACATATGGATAGGTGCCGAAATCCACATCCAGGAGAGCACCCTGAGCACCCTCGAATAAAACGTTCTTGCCGTCGGAGATCATGTCGTTAAGGAGCTTCGCTGTATCCGTAGCCAGTGGTCTCAACTCCTTTCCATAACCGCTGTATTCTTCATAAATTGCCTTAAAGTCCAGAGGATCTCTTTGTAGGACCTTGGTCAGATAAAGGTTTCTTTCCTCCAACACGATCTTAAGTCTCGATGAAAAGTATTCCGGGTCTAGAAGGTCGGTGAGTTTTATTCCCCTCCTGGCCGCTTTATCCTCATAAACAGGGCCTATTCCCCTTCCGGTGGTTCCTATTCTGCCCGCTCCTAGCTTCTCCTCGCGGCCAAGGTCTATTGCTTTGTGATAGGGCATAATGAGATGGGCCCGGTCGCTTATCTTGAGATTATCCTGGTCTACCTTATACCCGGCCGCTCTTAGTTTTTCTATCTCTCCTAGTAGTACCTTTGGGTCAATGACCACTCCGTTCCCGATGACCGAAAGCTTTCCCTGGCGGAGAATACCCGAGGGGATGTGGTGAAGGATTACAGTTTCCTCCCCGACCACAATGGTATGGCCGGCATTGTTTCCGCCCTGGTATCTTGCTACTACGTCTACCCTCTCCGCAAGAAGGTCTACGATCCTGCCCTTTCCCTCATCTCCCCATTGAGCGCCGATAACAACTATATTAGGCAAAATCAGATGCCCCCTTTGAGAAGTTCTTCCAGGTTGGAAAATTCCTTACTGACGCCGCTCCTGGATTCTACGAGCTTAATCTTTTTGGCTGTCTCCAGGAAAATCACGCCGTAGGAATTTGAAGTGTGGTTTTCTTTTATCCTGAATTTGCGGAGATTGGAGTCGGCGTTGAGGTCGAGTACAACCTTGAAACCGCTTGACCTGAGCCACTCGGCTAGACGGATAGCCTCGCGTCTTAAGCTCAGCCTCCTGGGGATGACTACGAAATGAATCTGACTGTTCTCCAGATGGGTCCTGGTAACGCCGAGCACCGACTCTACATCCACGGCAAATCCGGTGGCCGCGGTGTCATACCCGTACTTGCCTATGAGTTCATCGTATCTTCCGCCCCTCAAAAGGGGAGAGGAGGTATAAGCCGATAAAACCTCGAATGTAACGCCCGTATAGTAGTTGAAGCCCCTTATCTCTCCGAGGTCTATATTAATTTCACAATTCAACTGAAATTCATCGACCACGCTGAGCACGTTCTCGAGCTCTATTATGTATCTCTCCAAGCCCTTTATTTTTCCGGCCTTATGAAGTATATCTCTACCTCCATATAGCTCGGAAAGGGCCAGAATCGTGTCTCTAATTCCACTGGGTACGGAGGCCTGAGCGGTTGCTTTGCTCAACTCCTCCTGGTCTTTTTTTTTAAGCGCCTCTTCTATGTCTTTTCGGGCATTTCCGGTTTTCGCTAGCAGTGTCCGTAAGAGACCGTTGTGTCCGATGTCCAGCACGGTCTTTTTTATTCCTACCTTCCCCAGTGATTTCACGGAAAGTGCTATTATCTCGGCATCGGCCTCCGGATGAGAGGACCCTATCAGCTCGCATCCTACCTGGAAGACCTCTCTCTCTTTCCCGCTTCCCTTCTCCTCAAAACGGACTACCCGGCCGTTGTAGCAGAGCCTGAGCGGTTCGTTATAGTCCCTTAGCTGGGTGGCCACAATCCTTCCAACCTGGGGGGTTATATCCGGTCTTAGTGCCACTACGTCGCCCGTCGAGGGGTCGACAAACTTTAAAACCTTATCCCTCAGGTCGTCGCCCAGTCCGACGGAGATGGTTTCCAAGAATTCAAAAAGAGGGGTTATTACGCTTCTATACCCCCAGCGATAAAACTCTTCCAGGAGAAGTTCTTCGACTTTTTTGATTTCTTCTGCCCTCTCCGGTGGGAAGTCTCTCACCCCTTGGGGCAGACTAAGACGATCAAACATTTAAAGCACAACCTGTGTGACTGATATTATGTTAGGAAGCTCCGATATCTCTCCGATAACCTCATCCGGAACCGGAGAATCCACGTTGATGAATGCTATAGCTCTACCCCCAATGCTCTCCCGTCCGAGGTGGAGACGGGCTATGTTTATTCCTCTTTTTCCGAGAAGTGTGCACATCGAGCCTATCACGCCGGGTTTATCGTAGTTCTCGCCGATGAGCAAATAACCCTGGGGAATAACGTCGAGGGAGAACCCGTTTACTCTTACAAATCGTGGCTCTTCGCGGCCAAATATGGTTCCGGCAACGTGCCTTTCGCCCTCGCTAGTCTTTACCTTTATCGAAATTAAACTGGTAAAATCCTCCGATTTTGAAGACTTGGATTCCACTACCCTTATTCCTCTTTCTCGAGCGATGATAGGGGCGTTTACGTAGCTTACCACTATATCCATTATCGGAGAAAGGAAACCCTTGAGGGCCGCTATGGTGAGCGGGGCAAGGTTGAAGTCGAAGACTTCGCCGCTATATTCGATGTGTATTTCCTCCACGCCGCTACGGCAAAGTTGTCCTTGAAAGCTTCCCAGCTTCTCCGAGAGGGTAATGTAGGGTTTCAATATCTTGAGCAGTTCGAGGCTGATCGAGGGCATATTGACTGCGTTTCTCACCACCCCGTTCACAAAGAAGTCGACGATCTGCTCGGCAATGGCTACCGAGACCTTAGTCTGCGCTTCTTCCGTCGACGCACCGAGATGTGGGGTTAAAACTACATTATTTTCGACGGTGAAAAGGGGGTTTTCCCTTTCCGGCGGCTCCTTCTCGTAGACATCCAGGGCCGCGCCCTCTACTGTTCCGGCTTTTAATGCTTCATAGAGGTCCTGCTCGTTGACAATCCCACCCCTGGCGCAGTTAATGATGATTACCCCTTTTTTCATGCGGGAGAAGGTTTCTTTAGAAATGAGGTTTTTAGTATCAGAGGTGAGAGGGGTATGAATGGTGATGATATCCGCCCTCTCTACGAGTTCATCTAGGGGCAGTAGCTCCACCCCCAATTTTGCTGCGGCGTCCGGTGTGAGAAAAGGGTCGTAGGCGATGACCTTCATTTTAAGACCGATGGCCCTCTCGGCAACGAGTCTTCCGATATTTCCAAGCCCGATAACCCCGAGGGTTTTGCCAAAAATCTCCCTCCCCTTGAATTTCTCCCTCTCCCAGAGCCCGGATTTTAATGAAAGATGCGCCTGGGGGATTCTTCTGGCGAGGGAAAGCATGAGCGCTATCGTATGCTCCGCCGTGGTTACGGCGTTTGCCTCCGGCGTGTTCATCACCACAATCCCTTTTCTGGTAGCCGCCTCTACATCCACGTTATCAACACCGATACCGGCGCGGCCTATCACCTTCAACCTATCCCCGGCGGCTTCAATTATGTCAGACGTAACTTTAGTGCCACTCCTGACCACCAGGGCGTCGTAATCCTTGATGATCTCTTTGATTTCATCCTTGGACAGCCCCTTTTTGGTGACCACTTCCAATTCCGGTTGGGATCTGAGGAGGTTTAATCCTTCTTCAGACAGACCATCAGTAATTAATACCTTCAATTCTTTCCTCCGAGAGAAAAACAGGGATGGAACGGAATAAAAATATAGTTGAGTCCTAGGTTGTTGTCAATTGGAGCGTAGGGAGACGCCGTGCCGTGTCTTTAGATTAATGTTAGGCCTCTTTACCTCTCGCATATCGTTCGAAAATTTAACCTGATTATGGAAGGGCCATTGGATTTTTTTAGGGAACGCGTATATACCTTCCGAAAGGTTGCTCTATTTGATTTATCCAGTAGGGGCAACCGGACGGGTCGCCCCTATCCTCTTCCGAAAAGTTGAGACAAGGCCGGAGAATGCTCATCTAATTGAGAATGAAAGTAGATTTGGTTAACCTTAAGCCTAACCATGAATGAAGAAGTAAAAATGACGTTTATCGAGCACATAGAGGAGCTGAGAAAGCGGCTTCTTTGGTCGATTCTCGCCGTGATTATTTGCTTTATTCCTACCTACGCCTTTTCCGAAAGACTGTTCGATATTCTCATGCAGCCCATAATCAGGAACCTCCCGGAGGGAAGCACACTAATATTCACCCGGCCAGCCGAGGGGTTTACCACCTATCTAAAGGTTTCCCTGTTTGCGGCTCTGGTTTTAGCTTTTCCGTTTATCCTTTATCAAGCCTGGAAATTTGTAGCCCCGGCCCTTTACAAGCATGAAAAACAGATAGTGATCCCCTTTATTTTCTTCGGAACTGTATTCTTTGCACTGGGCGCCGCATTTTGTTACTTCGTTGCCTCACCACCGGCTTTCAAGTTTTTACTTTCCGAGTACTCGTCGGAGTATGTGAAGGCCCTTCCTACCATAGGCGATGCCCTTTCCTTTTTCATGGCTCTTATACTTGGGTTCGGCCTGGTATTTGAGTTTCCCCTGGTGGTATTCGTGCTCGCCAGGTTAGGAATAGTGGATTCTCAGATGCTGAGGAGCAAGAGAAGATACGCCATACTCGTATGTGCCATGGCAGCAGCAATAATTACCCCGACCACCGATGTACTTTCCATGATGTTCATGCTCGTACCTCTTATTGTTTTCTACGAGGTAGGAATACTGGTGGCATGGGCATTCGGAAAGAAGAGGAAGATCGCAGCCACAGAGGCGGATACCACCGTTTGATACGTAAATAGGGGTTATTTAACCACAACGACACCAAGGCGCTAAGAAAGAATATGAGCTTGAAGAGTAGAATCTAGAGTCGAAAGTCAAAAGAAGGGTTTCTTTACTATGACTTTATGTCGTCTCGACTTTGATCAGTACAGGAGTTGGTGTCTTCACGGCAAAAAGGGACACACTTATCAGCAAGGCCTGGAAAGTAAACGTTTTTACCAGGGGATCCGATAATACTCTACTTCATCAAACTGTGGTTTTAATCATTCCTCTTCCATTTCTATCCTCAACCTGGGGTTAAATCCGTGTAAGAGTATTTTTAGTTTTTTTTCTAGTTCTTCCGGATTTCCTTTATTGAAGAAAAAAGAGCCGTCATGGAATTTTTTAAGCTGTCTAAAAATCTCGTTAAATTCCTTTGGTCTCTCGGTTGTCCTTTCGTAGCACATATCCTCCCACCATCTTCTCAGTTCTTCCCTGCTCATATTTTCCACGATGATTCGGAATGGCGTATTTAATTCCTGCTCCTTTTCCTTCGTTAATTCTCTTTTTTCTCTCTTCCTGGCGGGCATGTAATGCTCTTCATTAGTTCTCCTTTCCATCCCCATCGAACCCATCTTTGTGAGTATTATCTCCTTGCGCTTTTCGAGTTCTTCTATTTCCTCTTCCAAGGCACTTATCTCGGAGCTTCCAATACTGTGTATCATCTGAAACCCGGAATAAGCAACTTCCCCATGCTCGGATATATCTAATCCTTCAAGCTCCTTTTCTATCGATACTCTGAGTCCCATCAGGGCCTTGAGGATGGAAAGTATTATTAAGGTGCCAAAGAAGGCAAATGCACAAGTGGCTAAAACGGCGATAGCTTGTATTTTAAGCTGACCGGGGTTTCCAAAAAAAAGCCCATCGGCCCCTGCTGCGTTAATGGCCTTCGAGGCAAATAGTCCGGTTGCCAGTGCCCCCCAGGTTCCACCCACCCCATGCACACCGACTACATCCAGTGAGTCGTCGTAGCCCAGCTTGGTCTTCAGGTTGCACGCAGCAGAGCAGAAAATACCTGCACCAAGTCCTATGGCTATGGCGGAGATTGGCCCAACAAACCCCGAAGCCGGCGTGATTGCGACCAGTCCGGCTACCGCTCCGCTGGCAGTGCCCAAGACCGTGGGTTTACCCCTGAATGTCCAGTCCATAAGTGTCCATGAAAGCGCTGCCGCTGCTGTGGCCATATGAGTGGCTACAAAGGCGCTTGTGGCCAGTGCGCCCGACGTCAAGGCACTCCCGGCATTAAACCCAAACCAGCCAACCCAGAGCAGGGCGGCTCCTATGATGCTCAAAGGAAGATTGTGCGGGGGCATAGCTTCCCGCCCATAGCCTATCCGCTTTCCGAAAATGAGGGCAGCGGCAAGAGCGGATACGCCGGAGTTAATGTGAACAACCGTCCCCCCGGCGAAATCCAGGGCTCCCATTTTTCTAAGCCAACCGTTCACTCCCCATACCCAGTGAGCTAGAGGGTCATAGATAAGAGTTGACCAGATCAGAATAAATATTATGAATGTGCTAAACTTAGCCCGCTCGGCAAAGGCACCGGTGATGAGGGCCGCAGTGATGATAGCGAACATCAATTGAAAGACCATATAGGCTTGGTGCGGAATCGTGGCAGCATATTCGGGATAGGGGTCAAGGCCCACTCCCTTCAAGGCAAACCAATCTAGATTCCCGATGATTCCCCACTTATCTGGCCCGAAGGCTAGGCTGTAGCCAATGAGCGCCCATTGAATGCTGACAAGGCCAACGATGATAAAGCTCTGCATAATCGTTCCGAGCGCGTTTTTTGCCCGAACAAGACCACCGTAAAAGAGAAAGAGACCAGGGATGGTCATCAACAACACCAGGGCCGAGCATGTAAGAATCCAAGCGGTGTCGCCTGTGTCGATACTGGATTGCGGACGGGTCTGAGCTAAAGATGAACTGGAAGTTAACAGAGATAAGAATATGGTTATAATTAAAACCGGAGCGGTTAATATTCCTTTTACCCCATCCTAATATCCCTCACCCCGCCTATATATATAGCACTATTTTATCATTTGCGTTATCAAAAATGAAGGGGATAAATACAATCGAAAATTTACCGAGGGCTTGGTATAATAGTTATCAGGTGTATTAAAAGTCAGGGGTGAGGTTCGCTGGGTGAGGATAAATAAAACACTTACCACAGCTAAAAAAGTAATAGGCTTTGGGGTCATATTATTATTATGCGAAGGTTGGTTAAAACAACCTCCAAATCCTGGAAATAAACCTAATAAAGCGTCCACAGCGCATACGAATCTGATTCTGTTCATTCCGATTTCGGTATCCCATTTTGTCCCAAACGGGTAGCACATTCTCGGTGATTTTCATTCGTAAAGACGAGTTTTGTATTCGCTATTCATTTTATCTCTTTCCCATATGAGCGGTAAGTGAGAGGTTGAATCGAAACTTCGTTGATATGCCCGGCAATAATTTTACAGGGAGGGATAAAAAAATGATAATCGCGCTTATTGTTGTAGCTTTGATTGTAGGATTTATCGCTGCTGCTCTTACCATCAGGTTTTACGTTAAGACTCCGCCCAATATGGCACTTATTCGAACTGGACTCGGGGGGAGGCGTGTTGTTATAGACGGCGGCGTGTTGGTTTTTCCAGTAGTCCAGAATACAAAATGGATTTCACTCGAAACCGTGAAGTTAAAGGTATGGAGAGTGAATAAGGATGGACTAATCACAAAAGATAGGTTTCGAGTGGATGTAGGTGCGGAATTTTACATGAAGGTCGAACCGAGGACGGAGGATATTGAGACCGCATCTAGGAGCTTGGGAGACCGTTCCTTGAATGCGGAAAGTCTCAAGTTGCTCTTGGAAGAGAAGCTGGTTTCGGCTCTTAGAGCGGTTTCCGCGGAGAAGAATCTTGTCGAACTTCACGAGAGCAGAATTGGATTTGCCAGAGAAGTAAAAGAATCTCTTAGAGACACACTCCTTTCGAACGGGCTAACGATCGAAGATGTCTCCATATTTCACCTAGACCAGACAAAGAAAGACCAACTCGACCCCAATAACATATTCGATGCAGAAGGGCTTAAGCAAATCACCGCTCAGACCTCCCAGCGTATGAAAGAGCGCAACGAAATCGAGAAGAACACCGAGGTAGCCATAAAACAGAAGGATGTCGAAGCAATAAAGCTAAAACTAAAACTGGACCAAGAGAGGGAGTTTGCCTCTTCCGAGCAAATGAAGGAAGTGGAGAACTACAGGACTCTAAAGCGCTCTGAGGCGGAGCAGTTTAAATTCAAGCAGGAGATGTCCGTCAGAGAGGCGGAAATTAGCAAAGATAGGATGATAAGAGAAACAGAGATCGAGAAGGAGAAGTTCTTAATCCATAAAATGCAGGAGAAAGAAAGAGCGGAGATCGATAATGAGCTCGCCATCGAAATTGCCAGGCTTGTTCGAGACATAGGGATTATTCAAAAAGAGAGAGAAAAGGTAGAAGAAGAAAGAGCAAGGCTCGAGTCGGAGGCAGCAAAAAAGCGTTCTATACAGAATGTGCTTACTGTGGAGAGAAAAGCGGAAGTGGAAAGAGAAAGAGAAATTGCCAATATTCACCATACGAAGGAGTTAGAAATAGCTGAACTCAGAGCCAAAGCAATGGAGAGACTTGCTGAAGCCAAGCTTAGAGAGGGGGAACTTGAGGCTCAGGTAAAATACAAGATGAGGGAAGCAGAGAATGTTCTAGATACGAAATTTATACTAAAGGATGTAGTTGAGGAATTTATCAAGAATGCGCCGGCAATATGTAGGGAACTCATGGAGCCGGCCAGGAACATAGAAAGCATTCGGGTTCTTAATATCAGTGGACCGGGCTTGGGGGGCGTGGCTGCTACAGGTGGTGGAGACGGAGATACGGTAAGCAAAGTAATAGGCGCTGTGATTAGCACAGGAGCTATTTTGCCACTTCTTAATGAGTTAATGAGGTTTTACAAAATAGATGGAGATGAAATAGTAAAAAAGGTTATAGAAAAAGTACCCGACCTAAAGGAGGTAATAAAGATAAAGAGCGCCGAAGAAACACATTCGTGACCGATTGCCGAGTTCTTACCCCTAATCTTTTACGGTGAACGGGGACAATGAAGTGCAACGCATCAACTACTGAGTAGCATTTAAGAAGTTTTTCTGTCCCGAATCGTCACAGATGAAGATAAACCGATGCAAGATGCAGGATGCAAGATAAAAAATATATCGTGTATCATGTATCATGCATCGTATATTGTTTCACTCTTGTAAATTCGCGCCAATTTGCGTTAAAGATAGAGGAGGGAAATTTCTGTGCAAAGAAAAGGTCTTATTTCTTCAAGATACGTGGGTGATTTCGAGGAAGGAGATATTTATCATCACGGCGCTATCCAAATCACGCCGATGAGGAATAGAGAATATATAAACAAATTCAAGGAGGGCTTAATCCTTGGCGCTAATCCTGAGCTGAGCTCACATCTTGGCTACCAAGACCCGGACTACAGGGAGAAGAAAGAGAAATACGGAATCGAGAACCCGGCTCTGGTAAGTCAGGGATTCGTGTTTAATGCCGGGTTTGGTCTCAGCGTCCATGACATATCTTTTAATGCCATAGCCAACCTGTCTTACAGCGATTTGAGGTATGGCGTGCCGGTGTTCGAGGGAGACGTTTTATACGGAAGGTCGGAGGTTTTGGGAAGGGAGTTCAGGAAAGATGGAGCGACAAACGGGTCGGTGCAGGTGAAGACCACGGTTGAGAATCAAAGGGGAGAATGGGTGCTCGAATATGTGAGGCAGGTGCTGGTGCGGGCGGAGAGTGGAAAAACATATGCAAAAGAGAGCACCATAAAGTCCCAGCCCGGAAAGATTGATTTTAACAAAACTGTTCTTCCAAAAATTTATCATGATTTGCCCGAAGAGCTGCTAGGAGAACATGGAAAAACATTCGAGGATCTTAAAGCAGGCGATGTTTTTCCTGGTTTATTTGAAGAGGCCGTTGACCTCGTGAGCTTTAGCTGGCTTCAGATTGCCACGCTTAACGATGCCTACGTTCATCATAATCCGTCGTCGAATTTCATCGGCTACGGAGGGGCGGTAAAGGCCAGAGCGGAAGGGGAAGTAAGCGGCCATTTCCCTCTTGCTTACCACCTCGGGATGAACAACGGCTCTCATGATGCCCCCACCTATCCTGGGGATATAGTGCAGTTGCTTTTCGCCGATGGAAAGGCTGGGGAGCACGAGAAGATAAGGGCGCGAGTGGAGGTTATAGATACAGCTACAGTACAGGAAAGAGACGATATCGGTATAGTAACTATCAAACTGACCGGAGAAAAATACGTAACCGACGGTGGTATGAAGGCATTGGAAGGGGTAAAGTTTGCCGGAATCGACCAGGTATTTGAAGAGGGTGGAAATAGATTTCTCAAAGTGCTTACACTAGAACAAGTGTTGGCCGTGCCCACAAGGAAGGCATTCAAATAATTCATGTAGAGACAAGGCATGCCTTGCCCAAGGCTTATTGCAATGTTGACAATTATTACTGTAGAAAATAAAGTACAAATGGCAATCCAACCTCGACGACACAAAGATACGACGTTTTTTCGCAGTATCGTAGTGGTTAAATTTATTCGTGTTCATTCGTGACTAAAACTTTAAGAAGGGAAAATAACTATGGCAACCAAGACTGCAAAGACTAAAAAACCTAAGGACCTGAAATACACGCTTCATCTGATAAGGCGCCGCCCTTTCGATGTTAAATGGTACGAAAAGGAGGATAGAACTAAGTGGGTTCTGCCTCGTGTATTGAGGGAACGTGCGGAAAAGCTCGGAGATAAACCTTTTCTTCAATTTGGATACAATCCTCCAATCAGCTTTGCTCGGACTAACCTTCTAGCCAATAGAATCGCCAATGGGCTATTAAGTCTCGGTGTTAAGAAAGGGGAAAAGGTCTCAGTCTACATGCCCAATTCATCGGATTACGTAATCACCTGGTTCGGAATTTTAAAGATGGGCGGGATAATGGTTCCCATTAACACTGCCTACAAGATGGATTTCCTCCAGTACATCATAGACAGCTCTGACTCAAAGATACTTTTCATCGCCGAAGAATACCTCGATAGAATGCCTCCGATCGCGGACAGAATCCCTCAACTGGAAAAGGTGATTGTATGGACGCGAAGCGGGAGCGAGGACTTTGACCCGCAGGGTTTCACTTCAAGACCTATGATTCCGTTCGCTGCATTCATGAATGAGCACAGAGAAGACGAGCCCGACGTGGCCGTAACCCATCTAGACCATGCCCGGCTCATGTACACATCCGGAACGACGGGAAGGTCGAAGGGTGTTATAAGGCCCTGTCAAGCGGATTATCAAACCGCGGGCAACTATGCACAGGTTATGGACATACATCCAAACGATGTGTGTTTTACCTGCCTACCTCTCTTTCATTCAAACGCCATGGTACTAACCGTATATCCTGCTCTCCTCAGGGGTGCAAGGGCGGTTGTGGAGGAGAAATACAGCGCTAATCAATTCTGGAAATGGATGGTAGACCATAAGGTTACGAAGTTTAATATGGTCGGCACGATGTCCTATTTCATGTGGAATACGCCGCCAGTGCCGGAGGAAAAGCAGCATAAAGTAAAGCTTGTTCTCGGCTCTCCTGCCCCTCATGACATAATCGAGGAATTCATGGATAGGTTTAACATAAAGTTTATGGAGGGCTACGGTCTTACGGAGATAGGGCAGGTTACTTACATGCGCCCTGGCGAACCGTTCCGCGTGGGTTCTTGTGGTAAAGAAGCGCCCGGGTATGAAATCAAGGTCGTCGACCCGGAAACAGACGAAGAGGTTCCGAGAGGACAGATTGGAGAAATAGTAGTCCGTCCCCGAATCCCGAACATAATGCTTCACTACTATCATAAGATGCCCGAGAAGACGGTGAGCGATTTCAGGAACTTCTGGTTTCATACCGGCGATGCCGGAAGGATGGACAAAGACGGCTACATATACTTCGTAGACAGGGTGAAGGATTATATTCGACGTAGGGGAGAAAACATTAGCTCCTTTGAGCTCGAAAGGATTGTGGGTTTGCATCCGGCGGTAGAGGAATCGGCTGCAATTGGGGTGAAAGCGGAAACGGGTCGTTACGCCGAGGATGAGGTTATGATTGTGGTGGTTAAAAAAGAAGGAATGGACGTAAAACCGGAAGAGCTTCTCAAATTCCTCGAGCCCCGTATGCCCCATTTCATGATTCCCCGTTTTATCCGTTTTATGAAATCCCTACCTAAAACCGGGACGCAAAGGGTGCAAAAGAACAAGCTACGTGAAGAGGGGATAACCACTGATACCTGGGATAGGGAGAAGGCCGGGTATAAGCTGAAGCGGTAGTTAGTTTATTTAACGAAATCAAAGTACAGTTTCTCTCCCCATGGGCCTAGTTTCGTAAATTTCTTTGATTATCTCCTCCGTATCTCTTTTGTCTTCCCATTTCCCCGATAATTCTTTCCGAATTGCTATTTGAATATCCTTATTCAAGGGAATTCCATATTCATTGTTTTCTTCTTCCATTTTACGTACCACCAGTTATTAGACAACTTGGCTCTTAAGACTTATCGAAAGTGGTTTTTGTTCTTTCAAGGAACTTACTTTTAAAATGGAAAATCCTATTACATTCCCTTCATTGTCAACCTTTTCCATTACCGCATCGTTCTCTGTCTCTCTAAAATATCCCTCTTTCTTCTCAAAGATAACCTCAAGGTAGTCTCCCTCTTTGTCATACCAAACCTTTATTTCTTTTTCCATAATTCCTCACCTCTTTTTATGCTACCTCCACCGGAGAGAAGAGCCTAAAGTTACACAGCATAGCATTTTATCGTAGTCGTCGATAGTGCTTGATAATATTGGTTTTGTGTGTCTTACTTAAATGTAATGCCGTATTAAGGAGAAAGCCTATGAGTCGCTCGCTATTTTTCAGAAACCTTTCCCGGGCAATTCGTATCGCCCACTTTTGCGAGGATAACAAAATCTCGACAAGAGAGGGGCTGGAGCGTGTAGCTGAACTCGAATATCTAACGGCTAAACGAAAGGCCAATAGGCGCGAGTTCCTGGCAAATATGGGTAAACTGGCTGTGGTCGGAACTATTGGTTCAGTTGCCGGGTCGCTCTCAACTTGGGCGGCAAAGCCTTACCCGCCAGACGTGAGTGTAGGTATCGTCGGCGCTGGTCTGGCCGGTCTTGCTTGCGGATACGAACTCAAGAAGAATGGTATTACAGCGAGTCTATACGATGCAAACAACCGAGTTGGTGGCAGATGCTTTTCTCTCCGTAACTTCTTCCCCGACCAAGTCGCCGAGCGCGGCGGGGAGTTCATCGACAACCTACACAAGACGATGCTCGGCTATGCCAAGGAATTTAAACTCCCACTCGAAGATGTCGAGAAGAATCCTCCCGGAGAGGTTTTTTATTTCTTCAATGGACAGCATTTTCCAGAGTCTGTTGTTGTGGACGAGTATCGCGATTTTGTGGATGCCATGCGTGTCGACCTGCGCAAGCTCACTCCTCCTACCGCTGATAACTTCACCGAAGATGACGAGGTACTCGATTTTACCAATCTACGGGAATATCTGGAGACAAGAGGTGCCGGGCCGGTAATCTTTGAGGCCATTGAACAAGCTTACATTGCGGAGTATGGCCTAGAGATAGAAGAACAGAGCTGCCTCAACTTCCTTCTTTTCATACATGCCGACAAAAGGTCTAAGTTCAGGCCTTTCGGTGTTTTCAGCGACGAGCGCTATCATGTCATCGGTGGTAACGATTTGATAGTTGAGGGGCTCCGCAACCGACTGCAGGGTCAAATAGAACTGGGGATGTTCCTGGTTAGAGCAAGAAAGAACGCCATGGGCCAGGTCGAGCTTACCTTCAAGAATGGTTCTAAGACAGTTAGTGTAATCCATGATGCAGTTGTATTTGCAATTCCGTTTTCCACCCTCCGTGAAGTCGAATTAGACGAAAGCCTTGAACTTCCAGACTGGAAACTCCTGGCCATTAACGAGCTTCAATACGGAACAAACGCCAAGATGATGGTGGGTTTCAATGGCCGCCCGTGGATTGATTTGGGAAGTAGGGGCACGTCTTACTCAGACTTACCCAATTGTCAGACTACATGGGAGACCAATCCGATAAATGCTACGGCAACACGGGCTATATTGACTGACTACTCAGGAGGAGAACGGGGGGCAAACCTCAATCCCAAGAAAGTGCAAATGGAAACAGGACTCTTCCTGAACGACCTAGACTTGGTCTATCCCGGTGCTTTAGCGGCGGCTACACGGGATTCAAAAGGCAAGTTCTTGGCGCATCTTGAACACTGGCCCTCCAATCCTTTCGTTAAAGGAAGCTACACATGCAACCATCCCGGATACTTCACCACAATTGCCGAAAACGAGGCTAAGCCGGTAGGTAATCTCTACTTTGCCGGTGAGCATGCAAACTCATTCTACGAATGGCAGGGATTCATGGAAGGGGCTGCACTCTCGGGTATCCGAGCGGCAAATGAGATTCTCCAAGATAGCAAGGTTGGTGCGCTGGGGTAACCAAAGCTATTTACGATTCGAGAATATAGTATTAAAACCCGATGTCAATTTTTACCCATAAGTGTCAGGTTATAACTCGCTAGGTGATATGTTATAATTGGCGTATGGGAAGAACAGCAATGGAGAAGGTTAAATTAGAACTAAAAGGAGTAACGGTTGAACTCACTTTAAGAGACCTCGCTGAAGGATTGCGGAAACTCTCTAAAAAAGAGTTAGAAGAGCTAGAGATGTTGATTGTATTAGATGAACTGAAGAAGAGGAGTAAAGAAGCTAAGCAAGGTAAATATTTGCATCTTAATGATCTAAAATCCTTACGGAATGTATGAGCTTAGATTCCATCCTCGAGTTGATAAAGAGTTAATACAGTTACCGGCAGAAGTTAGAAGAAAGATTAGGGATGCACATTTGCCCGCAATTTCTACTGACCCACATAAAGCAGGTGAAAGGCTTTCAGGACTACTTAAAGGTTTTTGGAAATTAAGCTTTCGCCACTCTAAGGTTGATTACCGAATAGCTTATGAGATAGATGAGAAGGAGAAGGCAGTTTATATTTTAATGGTAGGAAAAAGGGAAAGATTTTATGAACGGTTAGAAAGAAGAGCTAAATAAGTCCTTAATAACTTGCTGAGGTTTAAGGTTTTACTCAGGATTTAAGGTTTTGTACCCTTTCTTCCATACTCATATCTGCATCCATTAACGCATTCACCAGCACTGATTCCTCCTGATTGATTACGAGCTCACCTCTATCTTTCTTCCAAAATGTAATCCTTCGGATTGCTCGCTTGAATTACCCTTCAAGTTCTTGATAGCCAAAAAATCACGGCTCCCCGGTTATGGTATTTACTTTAGATAAAGAAACTACTGGCGGATGTAGTTTTTTGTAATATCTATCACAGTTGCATCAAATTGAGACATTGTGGTATCATCCACACAACAGATGCCGTTACAGCCTAACTAAGCGGAGATGCGAATGGAAATCGGCTATTTCACCATGCCCCTGCATCCACCGGGGACTGATTATACCCAGGGGCTCGACGATGACCTTGAGCAAATTATCATACTAGACCAGCTTGGTTACAGGGAGGCATGGATCGGAGAACACTTCACCGCCGGCTGGGAAAACATCCCTGCCCCGGACCTGCTTATTGCCAAAGCAATTCCTTTGACTAAAAACATCATACTGGGAACCGGGGTTTCCTGCCTGCCTAACCACGACCCGTTCGTACTGGCACACAGAATAGCTTTGCTCGACCACCTGGCAAAAGGGCGTTTTTATTGGGGGGTAGGGGCAGGGAGCTTTATCGGGGACTTCGAGGCGTTTAGAATCAATCCCAAGACCGGAGAGCAAAGAAATTTAACCAACGAGTCGCTCGATTTTATTCTCAATTTGTGGAATAACCCTAAACCGGGGCTATACGAAAACAGCAGATGGAAATTCTGCGTGCCCAAGCCTCAAGATGATGTAGCGCTTGGAGTGCATATTAAGCCCTATCAAAAACCCCATCCTCCCATAGCGGTTGCCGGAATTACGGAAGGTTCCGGAACCTTAAGAATAGCGGGTGAAAGGGAATGGATTCCGATGAGTATTAATTTTGCGACGAAAGACGTTCTAAAAACCCATTGGGCATCGGTTGAAGAAGGAGCGAACAAAGCTGGCAAAACCGCCGACCGTTCGAAGTGGAGAATAGCCAGGGATTTATATGTTGCCGAGACGACGGAAGAAGCCCGCCGAGATGTCAAGGAAGGAACGCTGGCCAGGGATTTTACCGATTATTTTTTCAAGATGGTGCCTAAGATCAGGGGCAATCTAGACATATTCAAGGTTGATAAAACCATGTCCGATTCGGATGTCACTCCTGATTATATGATGGACAACCTGTGGATTGTCGGGGGTCCCGACCATGTGGCAGGACGCATAAGGGAATTGTATGATTATGTCGGGGCCTTCGGGGTGCTGCTGGTAATGGGTCATGAATGGAAACCAAAAGATAAATGGATTCGCTCGATGAAATTGCTGGCTGAAGAAGTAATGCCGAGGCTGAGAAATTTAGGCTAGTGATGAAACTTTCATGAGTTATCAATTCCCTTAAAGGAGGGTGGCAGAATGCTTCACTTGATAGTTAGCTGGTTTATTAGCGCTCTTAGTCTGGTGGTTGTTTCTCACATTATTCCCGGTTTTGTGGTGCAGGGTTTTGGCTCCGCTTTAATAGCCGCGGTGGTCATAGGATTAATCAATGCCACCCTGGGTCTCGTGCTCAAAATCCTGACACTTCCCATTTCCATCCTAACATTCGGACTCTTTCTTTTGGTAATTAATGCCCTGATGTTACAACTGGCGTCAAAGCTGGTATCCGGCTTCGTAGTCAATGGCTTCTGGCCGGCGTTCTTCGGAGCAATAGTACTAGCCATAGTGAACATGGTTTTAAAGGGCCTGGTTTTTGGGGATTAAAAGGATTTTCCTCTTGTGGCTTTTAAATTAAGCTATCCTCGTATTCTTGAACTCAGGGTCCGGGTCCCTTTTATTTACACTCGACTCTTGGGTACGGCCTTTACCTATGTCTATTGACGTAGCTTCTTAAAAGTTGATATAATCGAAGTATAGCCGCGAGGAAGGAAGGTAGAGATGGTGAAGGAATCCCCTCATAGTTTTCCTATCCATATAAAGACCGAGTCCGACTATTGTTTCCCCCAATAAACCTGATACAAGTTAAAGAGGTTACGGGGGAGGAATTAAATGGACGAAATCTTCATTAGTTATAAGAGTTCGGATAAAGCAAGGGTGAAAGTCCTGGTCGAAGCCCTGGAGAGACAGGGCTGGTCTGTCTGGTGGGATAGGGAAATTCCTCCGGGTAAGGCCTTCGACCAGGTTATAGAAGAGGCGTTGAACGCCGCCAAGTGTGTGATAGTGGTGTGGTCTAAGGGGTCGGTGGTATCGGACTGGGTCAAAACCGAAGCCTCGGAAGGTGCGCGCCGTGGAGTCCTGGTCCCGGTTTTGATCGATGATGTGAAAATTCCCCTTGAGTTCAGGAGAATTCAGGCAGCCTGGCTAGTTGATTGGCAAGGAACCTTACCCCATCCGGGATTTGAACAGTTGACTGAGGCTGTGGCGGCGATTCTAGGCCACCATCCCACACCGAGTCGGGCTTTTGAGGCGCCCAGGCAAGATGATGGGAAGAGCCTGGATGAAGAGCAAGAGCGTGGGGAAAAGCCGGAGACGGTAGCTCGGGAGGATGAAGGCTATCCGGGTTATCAAGAAAAATTGGAGATTATCCCGGAAAGCGGAATTACGGAAGAAATTAAGACCAGGAAACGGCGCAAAATTGTGGTGGGGGTGGGAATAGCCGGTTTGTTAATGCTGGGCATATTTGCTTATAAGCTTTTTCCTTCTGCTGATAATCCGAAGATCATTCTCTTCACAGCCAGCCCTGAATCTATAGAAGCGGGGGAAAAATCTACTTTGAACTGGGAGATAAGGAATGCAAAGGAGGTTGAAATAATCGGGATCGGAAAGGTTCCCCTATCCGGCAGCGTAACGGTTAACCCTGCTCAAGCGACAACGTACATCTTGATTGCAGAGAATGAAAAAGGTAACGCGGTTAGGGGAAAGGTCACGGTAGAGGTCAGGACGCTGATTCCTCAGCCGGAAATTAGTTATTTCAAGGCCAGCCCTAGCAGTATCAAAAAGGGGATTCATCCGAGTTAACGTGGGAGACAGCAAACGCCAAGGAAGTAGAGATTAGTGGCTTGGGAAAGGTTTCCTTATCCGGTACGGAAAGGATCAGCCCGGCAGAAACTACTGTTTATAGCCTTATCGCTAGGAATGAAAAGGGGGAATCGGTTCAAAAAGGGGTTAAAGTAGAGGTTGGAGCCTTGATTCCGCCCCCGGAAATCCTTGAATTTAGCGCCAAGTCTTCAAGCGGTGGTTTCTTTGACGTCCAGATAGCTGCCACGATGATGGATAACGGAGTAAATAAGATTTATACCTTTAACGAAAGACACTTCAAACAATTCCGATTTTTAGATGTAATGGGTCTGAGTTAATGCCAATCTATTTTTTTATCCCTGTAATCTTCTCTACCAACGATCTTCTCTCATCCAAATCGTATTTCCGCATTATCTCCATTCTTTCGGCTTCGGGTGAGCCGCCGCCGTGAATACTGATGACGGAGTACCATCCTCCTTGGTAAGATGCGGTAATGTCTTCGAGGAGTCTTGCAATCTTGAGCCTGTGGTCTGCCGGAACATCTTCCCTTGCTCGCAAATATCTAGAGAGTCTATCCTTCACACTTGGAACCTCCATGTCCTCGGGGTATGGCGATGTTACGAGTATCCCGCCGGATACTTCATGAGAAATTTTATACATGTCGTAGATGTGAAGTCCCTGGAGGAGCTTTCCGATATTTGCATAAACCGGTTCAGGAGAGAAGTTTCCGGCTGGGGTTTCATTCCCGAAGACCGAAGAGGCTACACCGCAGGCGTAGAAGGACTCGGTGAATTTTATGAGTTCCGATATCTTTTCTCGTATGTGGCCTACTTTCACCGGGTCTAACCCGTTTGCCTCGGCCATAAGGGTGGAAGCGCCGATTAGCATGTCTCCAAGCCCGGCCCGGCATCCGATGCAGCTTAGCCGGTGATGGGTTGCAAATGCTCCTGCGAGCGAGCCGGCGTATTGCCATTCTCCTGCAAGAAACACCCTCTCCCACGGCACAAAGACGTCATCGAAAAGAATCATAGCAGTTGCCTGTCCATAGCGTGAGCTAAGTTCGGCCTCCTTCTCGTTCGGCCTGCCCGCTTGCCTTGAAACCATCTCTATTCCCTCGGCATCTACGGGCACCGCAAACGATAAGGCATAGTCTCGGTCGTTTTCAGTCATCGCTCTTGTAGGGAGGACTATTATTTCGTGTGTGTATGGCGCGCCGGTTACGATGGCCTTTACACCCCTGACCACGATCCCTTCGCTTTTTTTCTCAACAATCCTAAGATAAAGGTCGGGATCTTTTTGCTCATGCGGCCTTTTGGTCCTATTTCCCTTGGCATCGGTCATGGCCACGCAGGTGGTAAGGTCATCCCGTTGCACGTATTGCAGGTATTCGAGGAATCTCGGATGATACTCAGTGCCAAGCTCCAGGTCTATTTTATGTGTGGTCTCGAAGAGGGCGTTCAGGGCATCGTGGGCCAGGTATCTCTGGGCACAGCCAGCGGTGCGACAGAGAAGCCTGGTCATCTCCAGCTTTTTGAGGAGGTCATCTGTGCCGGTGTTTATGTGGAGGAGACGATTCACCCGTTGGCCGGTTAGGTGTGAAGTGGCCAGCATGATTTCCTGGTACTCGGGCTTTAGTGCATAATCGTAGGTGAGGGATACGGCATTAATACCCGGCCGGAGGAGGGGCTCGTCGGGGACGCTTTTGACAAGCTTACCTTTTATATAAACGATGGGGTCGAGCCTTCTCAAACTTTCGACGTATTCTTTCGGTGTTTTCATCGATTATTTTGCATGAACGAAATTGTTATATGGCGGAGGCACAGAGAATCCAACAATATTGAAAGATATATTTTTTGCTGTAAGGAACGCATATATCCGTTCCTTACATTAAGTTTCCACCGGATATTTAGGCTCTTGCCCGTTTCTTATTCTGACTGGCTCGGATTCTTTTTTTCTCTACCTTGTGTGCAAACGGGTCTTCCATCTCCGGGTGGAACATGCGGAAGTGGTTAAGATGCATATCTGAATATGAGCCTTTTGGGTAATACTTATCGTAGAACTCGACGTCAATGTGCATTGCCTGAAATACCAGGCGCATATACATTGGGTCGACAAAAGCGGGAAACCTGCCGTACGTATCGTATATGTAGTTGGCAACATCCTTGACGATCTGTATCGTAGTCTGAGTGGGCTTTGGGGCTTTCATGATGTGTTTGTCCGGTTCTTGGTAGGGGAAGGGCTTTTCCGGCTTCCAGGCGCTTTCCTTATGTTCATGGAAGGCGTCGATCGCCTCATTCATGTCTTTGTAGTATGGAGGACAGTATCCTTCAAATACACCGTCTCTCCCCACTGGTACGGTAGTAGGAGGGTCAATCGCTCCCTTTTTGGGCTGGATAAACCTGAATCCCAGCCCTCGGAAGAGTTGTGGAGCCGCACCCATGGCAAACCGGGGAATAAAACCGCTGAACGTCCATCCGGCAAGGCCTAACGCCTGGAGGGCAAGACTCATGTTCTGGCAAATGAAGGCCTGCTCTACGTTTAATCCGGTTAGAATCCTCACTTCGAGGTCAAACAAGGAAAGCTTTACGTTTTCTTTTATTCTTCCCTTCTTAATCCATTGCTCCATTCCCGCCGGTTTTCCGGTAAGGTCGTCGATGATCTGGAATCCGTAAGAGTGGCTGCAGTATAAGTGAAGCAGATTAAGATACTCCTCTGTTACGTCGGTTACCGGGATGAAGGTAGTTGTTCCGGGTTTATTCGTATTCCATTGATTGAACTCGAAAAGACCAGGCATGCGGTCGGGTAGCTGCGCCCTGCCGTCTTCGAGCTTTACCAGGCTTTCCCTATATAGTTCTAGGATTCTTTCCATCTTTTCTTCACGGCTCATCTTGAAGAACATATCCAGTTCATGCTTTTGGGGAAGCATGTGTTTTACGTTGACGAAATAGAGTCCGTTGTCGTTGGTAAAGAATAGTTCTGTCCCGTGGTTGTTGCAGGCGGAAGGCCAGGTGCGACCGGTCCATTGACAGAGAAGGTCGATCCCCGTTTCCGGCGGCAGGTCGGCCAGGCAAAGCCCGGTGAGTCCGGTTCCGGCCCAAACCAGTAAAGCCTCCTCCATCTCATCCAGGGGTATAGGGGGGGCAGAAGACCTGAATTCGAGTGAGCTGTCCTTTAACTCCATGCCCAACCCGAAGCGCCGGGAGCGACGATTAAGGATGGAGTCAAATAGGGGATATTTAAGAGCTGCCTCATAGCCTTTGTTTAGGAACGAGTTGTTATTTTTTTTGGGCATTGTACCTCCTTCAGGTTGGTGATTGGGGTTCATTAAAAATTTAAAATAATAAGCGGGAAAAATCAAATAGAGGCTGGCAAGGCAATCTTATAGACTGATATCGCTGGATATTGGATGTCTAGACCTACGGGTTAGCAGATGCCTCTCCTGAGTCGAGCAAGTTCGTTTTTCAACAGGGTGGCATAAGTTTGCCCAAACAAAGTTCATCCTTTTATAAGGACTTTATGATAAAATAGGGTTGTTGCTCAAGTGATCCAGGATGCATGATGCAGGATAAAGAATATAAGATGCATCACATATCGTGCATCATGGAAAGAGGGTTATTATGAACCCTAAGGGTGAGGGGAAAGAAAAAACCAGGGGCCGGTTCTTTGTAACTAACATTATAGGGACAAGTCCGAGAATACAAGAGGTAATAAGGTTAATAGAAAAGGTTTCAGATAGTCCTCTAAGTGTACTTATTACCGGAGAGAGTGGTACGGGAAAGGAGCTTGTCGCTCGTACAATCCACTACAGTAGTTCCCGCTTTGGAAAATCGTTCATAGATATTAACTGTGCGGCACTACCGGAGAGCCTGCTTGAGAGTGAGCTTTTCGGCATTGAGAAGGGAGTAGCTACGGGTGTAGAGAAGAGAGCAGGAAAGATCGAGATGGCAGACGGTGGGACTCTATTTCTGGACGAGATTGGGGATATGAGTCTTTCTGCCCAGGCTAAGCTTCTGCGTGTGCTTCAGGAGAAAAAGCTAGAAAGAGTTGGAGGAAGAAGTGCGGTTAACGTAGATGTAAGGGTACTTGCGGCTACAAACAAAGACTTAAAAGAGGAGATAAGGAAAGGGAGCTTTCGTGAAGATTTGTATTACCGGCTAAATGTTATCCATATCCACATGCCTCCGCTTCGTGAGATGAAGGAGGATATTCCCCTTCTTGCACAGTATTTCTTGAGTAGCTTTGTAAATGAACTGGGAAGAGGCTCTATGCATTTTTCTTCTGAGGCAATGGAATGCCTTGTGAACTATGGGTGGCCTGGGAATGCAAGAGAGCTGGAGAATGAAGTGAGGCGGGCAGCAACTCTAACTGATAGTGATGTTATTGATGAAAGCGATCTTTCAGAGCATGTAAGAGACATAGCAGGGGCGGGTTTCAAACCCGTCCCTGCATCAGAGGGCATATTGCAATACGCCCCTACTTTTGTAGAAAAGACCCCTACTACTCTTAAAGAAGCAGTAGGAGAAGCGGTAGAAGAAATTGAGGTTCGTAAAATAAAAGAAGCGCTGGAAAAGAGCGGAGGAAATAAGCAAAGGGCTGCTAAGATCCTGGGGCTTACAAGACAGGGACTGATAAAGAAGATAAAAAAGTTAGAAACCCTGCCACAAGCTAAGCTTCATGATGAGAGTAGAACCCCCATCCCAAACCAGACTCCAACTCATAAACCTATGGAGATAAATAGACAGCCAGACGAGCAGGAAGGTAAAAGCGCTCAGGTTGAACCTATTGTGGTTGAAAGTAAAGTGCCAGAAGCAGTTCGACTGGGCTTACCACAGGCTGAGCGCCGACAGTTGACAGTGATGTTTTGCGATTTAGTAGGTTTTACGGGTATCTCTGAACAAGTTGACCCTGAAGACTTGCACGGGATGATACGTTCTTATTTGAATATATGCTCAAAGGTAGTCAGTCACTTTGAAGGACGAATAGCAAGATACTTTGGCGATGGAATGCTGGTTTACTTTGGATATCCCCTGGCCCATGAAGACGACGCGCAGAGGGCGGTACGCGCGGGGTTGGAAATAATAGAGGCAGTTCGCACGGGGTTAGAGATTGAGGGGACGAGACATGCCCCACCCCTACAGGTGCGCATAGGGATACATACGGGTCTTGTAGTGATAGGTGGGATGGGTGTAGAAGATATGCCCGAATCTATAGCTATGGTCGGCGAGACACCAAACGTTGCCATCCAACTGCTGAGTGTAGCCGAGCCTAATACAGTAGTAATTACCTCCGCTACATATCAGCTTGTTGAGGGACTGTTTGACTACAACTATCTTGGTCAGCACACGTTGAAGGGAGTTTCGACTCCGTTAGAAGTATATAGGGTGGGCTATGAGAGCGGAGCCCAGAGCCGCTTCGAGGTGGCTGTAATTAAGGGGCTGACCCCACTTGTAGGAAGGGAGCAGGAGGTAGGACTTTTGCTGGAGCGTTGGGAGAGGGTCAAGGAGGGGATCGGGCAGGTGGTGTTGCTTTGCGGGGAACCAGGTATAGGAAAATCGCGCCTTGTACAGGTATTGAAAGAGCGGTTGGCTGGAGATGCACACCTGAGGATAGAGACCCGCTGTTCAACCTTTTACCAGAATAGCGCCCTATATCCGGTGATTGATCATTTGCAGCGGCTGCTTTTTAGGCGGGAAGATTCCCCCGAAGAGAAGTTAGGCAAGCTTGAGGCGACTTTGGAGCAGTATGGCTTTGCCCTTCAGGAGGTCGTTCCTCTTTTTGCCCCATTGTTTTCTCTTCCGCTTCCCAATCGTTACCCACCCCTTAACCTGACTCCTCAGAGACAAAAGCAGAAGACGCTGGAAGCCTTGCTGGCCTGGCTGCTGAAAGAGGTGGATAAGCATCCGGTGCTGCGTATAGTGGAAGACCTGCACTGGGCAGATCCCTCAACTCTGGAGTACCTAAATCTCCTTGTGGAACAAGTGCCGATGGCCCGCATTTTGGTTCTGCTTACCTCCCGCCCAGATTTCACTCCGCCCTGGGCCAGCCGTGCGCACCTGACCCAGATTACATTAAGCCGCTTAACACGTAAACAGGTAGAGGTAATGGTCGAGAAAGTGGCTGGAGATAAGGCTCTTCCTGCCGAGGTGACTCATCAGATAGTGACCAAGACCGATGGAGTACCTCTATTTGTGGAAGAGTTAACAAAGATGGTGCTGGAGTCGGGATTGTTAAGGGAACGGGAGAGTCACTATGAACTAATGGTTCACTTGTTTTCTCTTACTATCCCTGCCACATTACACGACTCGCTTATGGCTAGACTTGATCGGTTGGCAACGGCCAAAGAGGTGATACAACTGGGAGCCGCCCTAGGGAGAGAATTCACATACGAGTTACTCCAGGCTGTCTCGCCTCTTGACGAGGAGACTCTACGGAGAGAACTAGCTAGATTAGTGAGAGCTGAACTTCTCTACCAGAGGGGTATTCCACCTCAAGCTAAGTACTTCTTCAAACATGCCTTGATTCAGGAGGCAGCCTATCAATCGTTGTTAAAGAGCAAAAGGCAGGAGTACCATCAGAAAATTGCGCAAGTCTTGGAGGAGCGGTTTCTAGAGACGGTTGAGACCCGACCTGAAATTCTGGCGCATCACTACACCGAGGCAGGTCTTGTAAGACAAGCCATCCCATACTGGCAAAAAGCGGGACAGAGAGGCATAGAGCGTTCGGCTAATGTAGAGGCACTCGGTCACCTTACTAAAGGACTAGAGTTACTCAATACTCTGCCGGATACATCAGAGCGGGCTCAGCAAGAACTTGCGTTGCAAATTGCTCTAGGTGCTCCTCTAAGAGTTACTAAGGGTTTTGCAGCGCCAGAGGTGGAAAGAGTCTATGCTCGGGCACGAGAGCTGTGTCAACAGATTGGGGAAACTCCTCAGCTCTTCTCAGTGCTCCGGGGATTGTGCGGGTTTTATATTGCACGGGCAGAGTTTCAGACAGCGCGTGAGCTTGGAGAACGATGTCTGCGCCTAGCACGGAATGTGCCAGACTCTGCTTTTCTCATGCAAGCTCGCTATTTACTCGGGGCAACCTTATTCTGCACTGGGGAGATAGCTCTGGCTCGTGAGCATGCAGAGCAAGGAATTGCCCTCTACAATCCCCAGAAACATACCTCCCAAGCTCTCCTCTACGGTCAAGACCCAGGGGTGGCTTGCCTATTTTGGTTAGCCTGGGCTCTTTGGTATCTAGGTTATCCGGACCAGTCACTGAAGAGGGGTCAAGAAGCTCTGACCCTGGCCCAAGGGCTGTCTCACCCTTATAGCCTGGCCATTGCCTTAGACCTTCTCGCCTTTCTCCATCAGTTCCGTAGAGAGGAGCATGCTGCCCAAGAGCGTGCAGAAGAGTCCATTATAATCTCGACTGAGCAAGGATTCGAGTTTTTCTTAGAAATGGGAACTATCCTACGAGGCTGGTCACTGGCTGGGCAAGGAAGTGCTGAGGAGGGAATCGCCCAGATAAGCCACGGGCTCGCTGCATGGCGGGCTACAGGAGCAGAGTTGTACCAGCCGTATTGGCTTGCTCTATTAGCCGAGACTTTTGGTAAAGTGGGGCAAACGGAAGAGGGACTTAATGTGCTGGCCGAGGCCCTAGACACAGTTCAGAAAAATGGAGAGCGTTATTACGAAGCGGAGCTGTATCGGCTCAAAGGAGAGCTACTGCTGGCTCTCTCCGCTAAGAATCGAGCTGAGGCTGAAAGCTGTTTTTGTCAGGCTATTGATGTTGCACGTCAACAGTGTGCGAAATCTTTAGAGTTGCGGTCAGTAATAAGTTTGAGTCGTCTCTGGCAGAAACAAGGTAGGAATGAAGAAGCCCGAGGGATGCTGACCGAAATTTATGGCCGGTTCACCGAAGGGTTTGAGACTAGAGACTTGATAGAGGCTAAGGCACTACTTGAAGAGCTGTCTTAAAGGTAACTACACGTAACCACTCACGAGACTGAGTAAATCTGGTCAACACACCCCGTCCTTTTGGGGCTCCCCTCCTTCGACCGGGCTCAGGACAGGTCTCAAGAGGGGATTAATTAAAGACAACTCCCCTCTTCTGTTAAATCCCCTCTCGAGAGGGGATTTAGGGGTGTGTTACTTTATTGTTACTCAGTTTCGTCAGCAGATATAACTACACCGTTTGTATTTTTTGCTATATTAGCTATGATATACGTATTGAACACGTGTAAAGGAGGGTCTATGCAGAAAAAACTAACCATTACTATAGATGAAAAAGTCTACGAGGGTTTACACAGGGTCATCGGTCATAGAAACATCAGCCAATTCATAGAATCCTTGGTTAGACCCCATGTCATATCTCAAGATTTAGAAGCTGCCTACCGGGAAATGGCGCAAGATGAAACCCGGGAGGCTGAGGCGTTAGAATGGTCGGAAGGCACTATTGGGGATGTTAGCGATGAACCGCGGTGAAGTGTGGTGGGTGAATTTTGAACCATCGGTTGGCGGTGAAATCCGAAAGAAAAGACCAGCCGTAATTATCAGTAATGACGCTTCAAATAAATTTTTGAACCGAGTGCAAGTCGTACCGCTTACCAGCAAAGTTGACCGCCTCTATCCTAGTGAAGCATACGTGTCAATAGGCGGAAAGCAAAATAAAGCGATGGCTGACCAACTTACGACCGTAAGCAAGTCTCGCTTGATTAACTTGATTGATAAACTAACCAGTTCGGATATGAAGAAAGTAGAAAAGGCAGTTAAGTTACAACTTGGTTTATAATTGATGATCACCAGAGAGTTGTCAAACCTGAGGAAAGAATGTCCAACCTCAAGTTTGTGGTTTTACTATGTCATTTCTGTGGCTTTGCAGCAGCAGAGGTCTATACGCCGGCACGAGAGCTGTACCGGCTCAAAGTAGAGCTCTCCGTCTGCTGAGAATCAAGCTGAGGCTGAAACCTGTTTTCGTCAGTCTACTATTCATCCCCCTGGTTTAACCGGGGGACGGGCATGACAATGGTGAAGCCTCCGCATAATTCCTCTCTTAAAATTAATCTTTTATAATCGTCAACTTTCGTTTACGACGGTGTCAACGAGAGTTTACGCTTTCCTCCACGTGTTTAAGCTCAGAGATTAATTCCATGGTTTAAATATACGAAGCCGAAAAGTCGTAAAGCCTTTGTTTGACGGGGGCTTACAGAGATCTCCTTACAAACTCCTCAGCTTTATCCAGCCTTGGCACACCGCTTGCGCTAACAAAATAGCAAAGAGTAAATACATAAAAAGGAGGTAACACAAAATGAAAAGGTTAATCACTATCACAACATTGAGCTTGGCCCTTGGTTTTTCATCTCTTTCCTTTGCGTTTGACTATATGAGTCTATACACAAAGCCGTTAGCTAAGAACGAGGTTAAGAGCGAGATAAGGGGTGGAAGTGTGGAGAATGATTTTATGAGCTTCTACACCAGTCCGAAAGCAACGAGCCCAACCACTTCATTAAAATCAAATAGGGAAACGAACGATGAGTATCTCTTAGTCTTCGGTGTTTGGATTGAGAGATAGCCCAGATGATAAGCTCAAGCTTTAAGAGAAGCTCGATTAGACAAAATGTCGGGCTTTTCTCCTAAAAATGGAGGTGATAACAATGACGATAACGATAGCCCCTTTCACAATTGATGCAAGCCATGACTACTCAGCGTTGCTGGTTGGACATGCAGAGGAAGAACACACCAAAAGAAATCATCCTCCAATTACTTACTGGGGAATCTATCTCGATGACAAATATGTATCCTACACATCCAGCAAAGAGCTGGCTGAAAAGACGAAGATATGGATAGAGAAGTGGCTGAAGGACAGCCTTTGAAATTAAAAATAGAGAAGGATGTTAGGAAATTTTTAAAAAAAGTAAAAATTCAAAAAGGAGGTAACAGTCATGGATTGGGGATTACATTTTCCATCACATATACGTTCTTTCCAGTGGGTTTCATACGGGGAACAAAAGGGGTTTTCCTATTATATGCCCTATGACAGCATCGGCAGCGATGTGTATGAAACCCTGGCACTCTGTGCCTTGAATACAAAAAGCATCAAGCTTGGGCCGGGGGTTACAAGCCCCGGATCGCGTACTGCTCCGGTTACCGCCCGTGCCATGGCCACTCTAAATGAGTTGGCGCCCGGCAGGTGTGTCCTGGGCATTGGCAGCGGAAATACTGCCCGTCGAGCTTATGGAATGTCGCCGGCAAAAATCGATGAAGTTAGAGAATTTGCCGATATATGCCGGAAGATGCTCAAGGGTGAAGAAGCTCTCTATATTGAGGGGCCCCAGAGATATATGAAAGAGGAGAGGCGCCGCTATGTAAAGTTTCTGAGCCCGTATTGGGGATTCATTAATATCAAAGATAATATCCCGATTTTTCTAGCCGGAAGCGGCCCCCGGATGCTTGAGTTAGCCGGTGAGACGGCGGATGGCGTTATTTTACTGGGTGCTATCGGTGAATCCTTTGTTGATTACTGCATGGAGCATATCAAGATAGGAGCAGAAAGAGCAGGGAGGGATCCAAAGAGTCTTTATACAATCGTGCTCACCGCCTTTCATATACTCGAGAAGGGCGAGACCTTAGAGTCAAGGGCAGTAAAGCTAGCGGTAGGCCCGGTCGTGGCAGTTTGTCTAAATATCGCGGCTCTTTCATTGGAGAACTACCAAAGAAGAACGGGTAAGGCTATGGGTGAACCTTTACCGGATGATATACGTGAAGGCATTATGAAATTCACAGACGCGTACCCAGGAAGGGATATGGATATTGAAAGAAGACACCTAAAGCTCTATGGCAGTTACTTCGTGTGGAACGAAGAATATGAGCCTCTCATTACACCGGAGATGATAAAAGCCTCGACTCTCGTGGGTAGCCCTCAGGAAATAAGGGAGACGATTCATAGACTAGAGTCTCAGGGAATAAGCCAGGTTATGATAGCGCCTATCCCCGACCCAAATAAGTCAATAGACAGCTTTCACGAGAACATAATGTCAAAATACTAGGCTGAAACATATTTTAAAAAAGGGAGGTGATTAAGATGCCAAAATTTATAGCTATTCATCCGGTAGATCCACCAGCACCGCAAGAGGCCGTTACTCCGCTCGCCAAGAAGTGTAAGGCAGGGGTCAGTGTGGATGCGTATTGGGTTAGCAGTTGGCTCCAGCTCAACGAGAAAGGTGAGGTAACCAAAGTCTTCTGCGAATGGGATGGTAAAGATGCTGAATCAGTACGCAAGTCATTGGCCGCGTCTCTTCCTGAATTACCGCCATCTGAGGGTATATTCCCAATGGCTGAAATTCACGGAGAGAATTACAGGTAGGTTTCTAGCTAAAGGGCGCTGGAGAGTTTTATTCGGTTTCTCCAGTGCCTTTTCAGCCGATAAAAAAATATTTTTAGGAAAAGTGTATAAGCGTTATTAAGACTCAAAGGACGGTGTGCTAACTTGCCTCCTTGGATTTAACTCACGTAAAATTTAGGTAGTGGGTGATTTAACGGTAGAATCAGCCTCATAAATGGGTAGGCAACTAGTCTTGCTCGTTGCCTTAGATCCACCAGCAATACTGGTGGACTACCCTAAAGGTTCCTTAGTAATCATTTGGGTATTTATGAGGCCATTTGTAATGTCAACACTTTGAAAGAATCAAATCGACCCACTACTAAAATTTAAGTAGCTCTGACATGATAACTGCTCCTACTGATGACGAAAAATACATGCGTCTGGCTATCAAGGAGGCATTAAAAGCCAGGGATATGGGGGAAGTACCGGTTGGCGCGGTGATTGTGGACGAAGACGGTGGAATTATCTCTTCCGCTCATAATCTATGTGAGACTACGTCTGACCCGACGGCACATGCTGAAATCCTGGCAATCAGGGAAGCGTCGAGGAAGCTCGAAAATTGGCGTTTAACTGGTGCAAACCTCTACGTAACGCTTGAGCCTTGCGCGATGTGTATGGGAGCGATGGTACTGGCAAGGATAAAAAGGGTTGTGTTTGGGGCATTAGACCCGAAGGCCGGGGCGGTTATGTCTCTCTACAATATCGGTGTGGATGGAAAGTTAAACCACACCGTGGAGGTTAAGGATGGGGTGCTAAAAGAAGATTGTGCTCGACTATTGAGAGATTTTTTTAAGAATATCCGTCAAGAAAAATCTTAGCGCGGCCTGAATAGGTCCACTATTTCTCTCACCACGCTTTTTTCCTCAGCACCGGCCAGTTTCTCTAACTCGCCGTTGTCCAGCCATACACCGTTACAGGCTTTGCATCGGTCAATCTTTATTCCCCGGAAGAGAACTTCATTCAAGTCTCCACCGCATTTGGGGCATTTCATGAAGCAGATACCCTTTATGTTCTGTTTTTGCTCCTCTATAACTTCCGCTTTGAGTTTCTCTTTGAGACGTTTCAACTTTTCAGCATCTTCCCGGGCAAAATACTCATCCTCGGTTTTTGAGGGCTTCTCTTTACTCATGTGGATTAATCTCCTCGGAGTTTATTCTCAAGAAAGACATTATATATTATCTCAGTCCGCTTTCCTCTCAAGCGATTGTCTATTTCTTTCTCCGTTACGCCTTTGCGGTGCTATGATTATTCTTTTTTCTTCACCGGCAATTTTTGTCTCGAACTTGATGCCCTCTTCATGTTTAAGCGTCATATAGGCTATCCTTCTCTCAAAGGCGGACATTGGTTCGAGGGTGAGGGGCCTGCCTGACCGGCGAACTTTTTTGGCCGCGTCCCTGACCATCTTTGATATGTTTGATTCTCTTCTTTTCTTGTAGCCTTCTATATCTATGGAGATCCTTTTTTCTTTTCTTTCTCCGCTGGAGCGTCCAGCGATTTTACCGATTACGAACTCCATTGCCCGGAGCATCTCTCCCCTCCTTCCTATGAGGAGGCCCCTATTTTCGCTGGTTTTTACGTCTAATTTGATCTTATCTGCCGTCTCCCGGAGGCTGGTTGAATAGGTAGGGACAAAAAATCCCAGGATTGCTTCGAGGGCTTTTTTAGCTTTTAACCCCTTTTCACTCACACCTTCCCTCTTTACCGTCACTCGCACTTTGGCATTTTTACCCCCTATTCCCAGAACCCCTCTCGATCCCTCTTCCAGGACCTCGACAATTAATTCGTCTCTAGCCAGGCCTAATTCCTCGCAAACGTTTATTATTGCCTCAGACACTGTTTTTCCTTCCCTTTCTATCACTATCGGCATCTTTGATCCCTCCTTTAGCCGCTTGAACAAATCGACGATTTACGTACAGTTGCTGTAGTATTGAAAGAATGTTACTTACAGTCCAATACAGTATCAACCCCGAGGGAAGCCCCCAAAACATGACCGTGAAGATCAAGGGCATAAACTCCATCATCTTCATCTGCAGCATATTGTCTGCCCCTGGAGCTGCGGTAGTAGGCGTCATCTTCTGCGATACATACCAGGATGCCCCCATGGCCAGAGGAAGAATCCGGAAGGGGATTCCTATGCCCGGTATGTCAAAAAGCTTTTCCGGCTCTGAAAGGTCGTTTATCCATAGAAATGAGCTATGCCTGAGCTCTATTGAGTATAGCAAAACATCGTAGAGTGCGATGAAAACAGGAATCTGTACCAAAAGAGGTAAGCAGCCGCCTAGGCTACTCAAGGGATTTATCCCATGGCTGGTATAAAGTTTCATGAGCTCGGCATTCTGCTTGGTCTTATCATCCTTGTATTTTTCCTTTAGGGCATCGATCTTGGGCTTTAACTCCTGCATCCTTAATTGCATTTCTTTCATAGAAGCCATACTCTTTATGGTCAAGGGGAGAAAAATTAACCTGATGATAATGGTAATAACGATGATAGAGACCCCGTAGTTTTTGAACACCTTGTCTAGTTCTTTGAGAAACCAGAGCATCGGCCTTGCCAGAAATCCGACCCATCCATATTTGATTGATTTCTCCAGTCCAAATCCTACAGAGCGTAAAACCTCATAATCCATGGGTCCGAGGTATAGATTAGATTTGTGCACGGATGTGCTTCCAGGTGGAATTTTATCTGGTGGATAACTGAACACCGTCTTGGCGAACCCATCTTTTTCGGTATTGGTGAGGCTCAGTTGGGTTTCACTCCCTATGCCCGGCAGGAATACGGATAAGAAATACTTGTCTGCAAAACCAAACCAGTTTACCGTCCCTTTGAACAAGGTTGTTTCTTGGGGTAGTTTCTCTACCCGCTCTACCGAGCCGGAAACCATGGCTATATAATAGGAGTTTTTGTAATTGTCTCCGTCTTGCTTTATATCGCCGTAAGATTCGATTAAAAGAGTCTCGGTTAAGGTAGACTCGGTTTGATTTGTCACTTCTACTCTCTGCTTTATGAGATAGCTAGAGGGGCTTATTTCCAATATTCTTCTTATTGTTATTCCGTCGGGTGATTCCCAGTAAAGCGCTATCTCCCGCTCCTCTTTATCGATGATTATCTCATCGGTGCCGTCAAATTTAAAGGGAATGGGGTTTGGGATCTTCAGGCCGTCGAGCCTCAAATTAGTGTTGAAATCAGGCGGGGAATCCTGGAGGAGGTTGATAGGAGGAGAACCGGGGTCGGTTCCTTCTCTATATTTTTCCAGCTTCCACTCGACCAGCCTCCCTCCGGCCGTGTCGATTTGTCCTGTGTATAAGGGGGTTTTAATCGTAATTAACCTCCCTTGTGGCGGGGTTAGCTGGAGTTCGAGTTCCTGACCGGAGCTTTGTATCTCTTCTTCTATTATCGGAGGTTCCACACTCTCTGTGCGTTCACCCTGCACCGTTTTTTGCTCGGTTTGTTTTTGCGGGGTTTTTGGGGCAAAAAACGAGGTATAGACAAATATTATCAGGAACGATAAAACAAAGAAAAGTATGTAGTTAAGCCTGGTGCGATCCATAATTTGGGAAACCTTTTATTAGTTGACTGGGTCATACCCTCCGGCGCTCTGCGGATGACATCTGGAGATTCTTTTTAGAGAAAGCCATAGCCCTCTTGAAAAACCGTATCTGCGGAACGCCTGGAGTGAGTACTCCGAACAGCTAGGATAAAATCGGCAAGAAGGAGGTAAAATAGGAGAAATAAAAAGCTTATAAAGCTCTAGTAATAAAGCTGCCAAAAAAACCAAGGGATTCTTTATTCTCATAACTCCGACCTGAACGCGCCTACGATCTCTCTCTCCGCCCGAGTATAGTCGAGCTTCTCAGTTGGCTTCCTCGCCATAAACAATACGTCAAATGAGTCAAATGAAGATTTATTGCGCCTGAAAACCTCTCTTAAAATGCGCTTAATGCGGTTTCTTTCCACCGCATTAAGTGAGATTCTTTTACCTACCACTAATCCCAACCGTGGCATTCCCAAAGAATTAGGGGAGTATATAACCGTAAAATGCTCTGTATAGAGTCTGACCCCACTCTCAAAAACCTCTTTAAACTCAGAGCTTTTTCGGATTTTTAACTCGCTAGGTAAATCAGAACTCAAAGGAAACGTCATTTCTTCCAACGTTCAACTGTTAGACGGTGCCTCCCCTTGGCTAACCGTCTCTTCAGAGTGCGTCTCCCGCCCTTAGTGCTCATCCTTTCGCGGAATCCGTGTACCCTCAGTCTTCTCTTGGCATGGGGCTGGTAAGTCCTTTTCATCTTAGGCGTGTAAAGTAACACGAAAAATTATAAAGGTCAAGAAACGGTGGGGTTAAGCCCGGGCGATACGAAATTGCTCAAGTGGGCATACGGATACAACCTTCTCCGTAGCTTATCGGATGTGGAAAAAATCAGGAATGAATGGATGGTCAGCCCGATGTTTTAAAAACCCTGATTATTTTATGGAGGGTAGAAATTAATCTGTCGATGTCTTCTTTTGTGTTATAAATGTATAAACTGACCCGGACAGCGTTTTCTATTCCCAGTCTTCTCATGAGGGGCTGGGCACAGTGGTGACCGGAACGTACGGCAATCCCTTCTTCATCCAGGATTCCGGCAACATCATGTGGGTGAATTCCCCTTATATTGAAAGTAATGACTCCCACCCTTTCTTTGCTCGACCCATAGAGTTCTATACCGGGCAAGTCGGATAAACTCTCCAGTGTGTAGTTCAAGAGCTCTTGTTCGTGGGAGATTACACTGGCCATGCCGATGTTGTCGAGGTAATCCAGGGCTGCACCCAGTCCGATCCCGCCGGCTATATTAGGCGTTCCGGCCTCATATTTCCATGGCAGTTCATTCCAGGTAGATCTCTCGAGTGTCACCGTCTCTATCATATCTCCGCCAAATATGAATGGGGACATGTTATCAAGCAGTTCCCGCCGGCCGTAAAGAAACCCTATTCCGGACGGCCCCAGCATTTTGTGGCCCGAGGCCGCAAGAAAATCACAGTCGAGGGCAGAAACGTCGATAGGTATATGTGGTGCCGACTGGGCGGCGTCCACTAAGACCAATGCGCCAAGCTTTTTTGCTTCTGCAATCACTTCCTTAACCGGATTCACGATCCCCAGGACGTTTGATGCATGGATGATTCCAAAGAGTTTAGTCCTCTCGGTCAACAGTCTAGGCAGGTCATCAAGCTCAAGCCTTCCCCCATCGTCTACATCCAGGAATTTAAGGGTGATTCCTCTTTGTTCCCTCAGCATTTGCCACGGGACGATGTTTGAATGATGTTCCATCACGGTGATTAAAACCTCGTCCCCCTCTTTGAGGTTGTGTAGTCCCCAGCCGTATGCAACCAGGTTTATAGACTCGGTGGCGTTCCTGGTGAATACGACCTCACGCCAGCTCTTAGCCCCGATGAACCGAGCAACCTTTTTGTGCGCTTCTTCATACAACTTGGTTGACTCATAGCTCAGGGTGTGAACGGCCCGATGAATATTGGCATTGGTCTCCTCATAAAATTTCTTCTCCGTCTCGATTACTCTCCTGGGTTTTTGGGTGGTGGCGGCATTGTCTAGATAAATGAGGGGCTTTCCATGGACCCGGCGTTCAAAGATAGGAAAGTCCTTCCTAATTTCATAAGGATCAATGCTGGTATAAATTCTTCCCATGGTTATTTTCCAAACAGGTTGAGTCGACTGCCTAATTAATTTTCTATCAAAACATAGATATCTTCGCCTTCCACCTTGACCTCGAAGGTTTCCACTGGTTCGACGGCGGGAAGAGAAAGAACATCTCCCGTCCGCACATCAAACGAAGCGGCGTGATAAGCACAGGTTATAATCTCACCATCCAGTAACCCGTCAGAGAGAGGATATTCCATGTGGGTACACTCGTCCTTGATTGCAAAAAACTCTCCATTTACACGACAGATGGCTATTACCAGGCTGTCAACCACGAATGACCTAACCTCTCCATCCGGTATGTCGGATTTTTTTGCTACTTTTATGAATTGAGACATTCATCAATACCTTTATCTTTATATATTGAAAGGCTTTTTCGCCTCTCGACTAATAACCCTTCACTCTTCTTCACCCGGCCAGTGGGTTATACCAAATAGTCCTGATTTTAAGACCTTTAACGCCAGGGTCGCACATTTAAATCTTATCGGACTGACCCTTATCCCCAATGCGTTCAAGATATCATCCTTGGTCATTGTCTTGATGTCATCCAGGTTCCTTTCCATTATCATCTCGGTCAACATCGATGCTGCAGCTTGACTTATTGTGCATCCTTTTCCGGAAAACTTTGCCTCTGTTACCTTGTTGTCAGTGATCTTTAGGTCGATTCTGACAACATCCCCACACTCTGGATTACCCTCTTCATGAGATATATCCGGTTCCAGAATAATTCCATGGTTCCTGGGGTTCTTGTAGTGATCCAGGATGTATTCCATCTGATCCAAGCTCATGTCTAGCCTCTTTCAGCAGACTTACGGTAGGAACACGGCATGGCCTGTTCCTACTAAATCTCAATCTCCGTTTTTTCGATCACCTTTCCCTGAATGAACCAATTCTTGACCAGACCTTCTAGATAATTACGAATCGGCTCGACCTTGATGCGCTCCAGAATCTCGCTGGTAAAAGCAAAAAGCAGTAGGGCTCTTGCCGACTCCAGCGAGATACCGCGGGAACGCAGGTAAAAGATAGCGTTTTCATCTAACTGCCCAATCGTCGCCCCGTGGGTGCATTTTACATCGTCGGCGTATATTTCGAGCTGGGGTTTCGTATCGATCTGAGCCTGGTCAGAGAGGAGAAGATTCCTGTTAGTTTGTTTAGCATCGGTCTTTTGCGCATCCTTATGCACGATTATGCGGCCATGGAAAACCCCCCTAGACCTTCCGTCAAGAACACCTTTATATAGCTGTCGGCTATCGCAATGGGGGCTTGCATGCTCGACCCGCATGTAATTATCCATATGCTGCCGTCCGGTGGACATGAAAAGCCCGTTTATGAAGCACTCAGAACCCTCACCAGCTAGCACCGGATGGACATTATTCCTCACCAGCGCACCTCCCAGGAGTATGGAGTTGGAAGTAACGCTACTGCTTCTACCCTGCTGGACTCTGAGTGTAGATATGTTAAACGCCTTTTTGCTCTCACACTCGACCAGGTAATGCCGAAGCACGCTATTACTGCCCACCACCGCCTCGGTGACCGCATTCGAGAAGTACAGGCTGTCACTAAGTGCGGCGTAGTGCTCCACTATAATGGCTTCGCAGTTGTCACCCAAAACGATTAAGTTACGTGGGTGATACATCGTTGGAGCATCGACTTCGGTGGAGACGTATAAAATCTGGATAGGTTCTTTTAGAACGGTGCTGGACGGGATATAAACAAGTGATCCGTCTTCCAGAAAAGCGGTATTAAGGGCTAAAAATGCGTCCTTTTTATGGTCGGCATAGCGGGACAGGTGCTCTTCGAGCAAGTCATTTTCTTCTTTTATTGCTCGAGTAAGGCTTAAAATCTTTACGCTGTCCGGAAGGTAAACCAGGTTAGAGTTCTCCTCCGAATATTTACCGTTTACGAAGACTAGCTGTGTATATTCCAAACCCAGGAATGTTAATGATTCCAGCTCGTTTTGCGATATTCGCATGTGGCCGTTGTCCGATAGTTGAAATGAGGTTCGAGCAATAGGGGCTGTATTGGTGAACCGCCAGTCCTCATCACGGGTAGTAGGGAATCCAAGCTCGGCGAAGCTGGTAATTGCTTCCCGGCGGAGCTCTTTTAACCATGTTATATCCCTTCCGGGAGCGTTCTTCTCGAACTCAGCGAATCCTTCAGAATAGCCTTCGATGTCTTTCATCTTGATTATCTCCATGGTGAGCTTCCTTATCGAATATTGGTTGCGGCTGCACTCTCTGGTTGACTTTGAACCCAAGTGGTATAACCCTTTTCTTCCAGTTCAAGCGCCAGGTCCTTGCCACCCGACTTGACTATTCGACCGTCGACTAATACATGCACGTAGTCGGGTACTACGTAATTAAGCAACCTTTGGTAGTGGGTGATTACCAGAAAACCGCGTTCTTCGTTGCGCATGGAGTTAACGCCCCTGGCCACGACCTTGAGAGCGTCGATATCCAGTCCGGAATCGGTCTCGTCCAATATGCAAAGCTTGGGCTCGAGCACAGCCATTTGAAAAATCTCATTTCGCTTTTTCTCCCCCCCGGAGAAACCTTCGTTGACCGACCTTTGGAGCAGGCTCTCGTCCATATCCAGGAGTTTTATCTTGTCCTTGAGCATCTTGACGAATTCAACATGTTTAAAAGGTTCGAGGCCGTGGTGTTTACGTATGGCGTTTATGGCCTCTCTCAGAAAATAGGTATTAGCGATACCGGATATTTCTACCGGGTACTGAAAGGCCATGAACACCCCCTCACGGGCGCGCTCTTCGGGGGACATCTCCAGCAGGTTTTTTCCGTTATATAATACCTCCCCCTCAGTAACCTCATAGCTTTCTCGACCGGCCAAAACCTGTGCCAGCGTGCTTTTTCCGGAGCCGTTTGGTCCCATTATGGAGTGGACTTCACCGGCATTCAGCTTTAAGTTAACGCCCTTAAGAATCTCTTTGCCTTCTACCTTCACATGTAGGTTTCTGATTTCGAGCATAGTTCCTCCTCAACTGATTAAATGTTTTGAGCTAACTGTATAGGATCATTTGACAATTTAACCGACGCTACCCTCAAGACTAATGCTTAATAGCCTCTCCGCCTCGACGGCGAACTCGAACGGCAGTTCACGGAATACCTCCTTACAGAACCCGTTTACGATTAAAGAAACCGCATCTTCGGCCGAAAGACCACGCTGCTGGCAGTAGAATATCTGGTCCTCCCCGATCTTAGATGTAGTGGCCTCATGTTCCATCCTGGCTGTAGAGTTGTTTACCTCGATGTATGGAAAGGTATGAGCCCCGCACTTGTCTCCGATGAGTAATGAATCGCACTGGGTGTAGTTGCGGGCCCCGGTTGCACTCTTTGCAATCTTGACCAACCCCCGATAGGTGTTTTGGCCGTAACCGGCAGAAATGCCCTTGGAAACGATGGTGCTGCTGGTGTTCTTCCCTATGTGTATCATCTTTGTACCGGTGTCTGCCTGCTGACGGTTATTTGTCAGCGCTACCGAGTAGAATTCACCGACGGAGTCGTCGCCCTCCAGAATACAGCTCGGATACTTCCAGGTGATGGCCGACCCGGTCTCCACCTGGGTCCAGGAGATATGGGAATTGCGGCCCATGCACCGGCCTCTTTTTGTGACAAAATTGTAAATACCCCCTTTCCCTTCCTTATCGCCTGGATACCAGTTCTGTATGGTGGAATACTTGATCGTAGCGTTATCGTGGGCGATTAGCTCTACCACAGCGGCGTGTAGCTGGTTTTCATCGCGCTTGGGAGCGGTGCATCCCTCCAGGTAACTCACGTAGCTGTTTTCATCGGCGATGATCAACGTGCGTTCAAATTGGCCGGTGTTTTCGGCGTTTATTCGGAAATAAGTGGATAATTCCATCGGGCAGCGAACACCTTTTGGGACATAAACAAAGGACCCGTCGGTAAACACGGCGGAGTTCAAGGCGGCAAAGAAGTTATCGTTGTGCGGCACGACAAATCCAAGATATTTCTTGACTAAATCCGGGTATTCTTGCACCGCTTCGGATATCGAGCAGAATATAATACCCAGCTCCGCCAGCTTTTCCTTGAACGTGGTAATCAAAGAGACGCTGTCAAAGACAGCGTCTACTGCGACACCAGCCAGCATTTTCTGCTCCTCCAAAGGTATTCCCAGTTTCTCATATGTCGCCCTGAGTTCTGGGTCTATATCATCCAAACTCTTTGGTTTTTCTTTCTGTTTTGGCGCCGCATAGTAACTAATGGCCTGGTAATCTATGGGCGAATAATGAACGTTTTGCCACTTTGGCTCTTCCATAGTAAGCCAATGCCGATAGGCCTTCAGTCGCCACTCTAAGAGCCAATCCGGCTCGTTCTTCTTTGCGGATATTAATCGGATAATCTCTTCGTTCAAGCCGCGGGGCGCAATTTCTTGCTCAATTTTGGTGACGAACCCATACTTGTATTCTCGTTTTGTAAGTTCATCGAAATCGACACTCATTAAAAACCTCCTCTGTTTGTCGGTTTAGACAGCTTTGATCCTATCCTGATTAAGCATGTCCTCTAAAGTGGTGCTCTCCAGCGTTTTGATCATGGTGACCTGCAGTTTGTCCCAAATGGGTAACTGTGGACAGGTTTCGAATAGAGCACAAATCGCATCCTTATCCATACAATCAATCATCCTGAACTCACCCTCGATCGCCTCATATATCTCCTTCAAGTTAATTTCGCTTGGGGACTTGCGAAGGGCATAACCGCCCTCTGGCCCAACCACCGATCTTACTAGCCCTTTGTTGACCAATTTTCGCATAATCTTGGCTAAGTAATTCAGTGGAATATGTTGGCTTTCGGCAATTTCCTTCATGCTGAATCGGTTAATCGGTTTCCTGCTCATGAATGTTAGTGACCTCACTGCATAATCTAAGGTTTTGCTCACCTGCATGTCTATGGAACCGTTCTATTATTGTGGACATTATACATCCACATAGTTTAAATTAACTGGCAGTTGCCAGACTGTCAAATCTATATTTGAGTGCTTACATCAACGGATGGGCCGATTGAGAAACATCAAAAAATAGTAAATTACCCGTTGATTAAAGCCTTGTCTATGTTTACTGACCTATCGGACATAATTACGAAAAAATTATTTGTTTCAGGGTAGTAAAATTGGGTATTTCAGTTGATATTTCGAGAATGGTTTAGGTAGATTGTTTTTTGTTGTGAATTGAAAAATCTCTTGACTTAGAAATTAAAATAAGGTAAGAATCTCTTGGAGTAAGTGTTTAATACGAATAGGTCGAACCAATCAGAATTCGAGCGAGAAGGAGCGTAGAGGAGGAAAGCGCTACATTAATGCAACTCAAGGTAGCTATTCCGGAGTTGACTCCTGCACATTATCATGTTGCCCTCGCCATTACCGGGTAATAGTGGATGAATTTTACATTTGTTTTTTTGTCCATTTGTATCTGTGTTTTTAGTATGTCGCTTACAGGATGTGTGGCTACAACAGACGATATGAAGGGGTTATACGCGAGGCAAACGCGGCTGGAAGCAAGGGTTGAACGGATTTATCAGGATGTCGAATCGCTTAAAAAACAGTCTTTGGCTGGTGGTAGTAGTGACGAGAAACAACTAGCAGAAATAGAGGCGAGCTTGGCTGAGCTTGAGCAATCTTATTCGGAATTAACTAAGCGTTTAAACAACCTGGAAACTAGGACTATGTCTAGTGTGCCGGCGCCCAGCCACAGCGGGAGTTTTACCGGTTCGGGAACGAGTGCTCTTCAGTATGAGGCGCGGGTATATGAAGAGGCTTATAAAAATTTGGCTGAAGGGAATTACATAGAGGCTAGGAATCAATTCAAACAATTCATGGCCAATTATCCCAATTCCGCTCAGGTTGCGGATGCACAGTACTGGATAGCGGAGTCTTATTATAGAGAGGGGAAATTTGAGGAGTCCATACTAGAATTTCAGAGGTTCATTGATACGTATCCCAAGGATAACAGGGTGCCGCTTTCATATTTGAAACAGGGTCTTTCGTTGATAAATATCGGAAGAAATGAGGAGGCAAAGCTATTTCTTCAGACTCTGATCGATAAATACCCAAACTCGGAAGAGGCTAGAATAGCCAGGGAAAAATTACGGGAACTTGCAGTAAAGCGTTAAAAATATTATTATAGAGAGTAAATAATCTTAAAGGAGGTACAGTAAAATGAAAAGGGATAAACTTCTTCTAGTTTTTCCCGTTTTGGTTCTTGCGTTACTTTATCTTGCTAGTTGTGCTACCCCTCCCCCGACCCAGGAGCTTGCTGATGCCGAGGCAGCGGTTGCGGCGGCGAAGGAAGCTGGATGCCCAGCCTGTGCACCCGAGGAATGTGCGGCGGCTGAAAGTGCTCTGGCACGGGGTAAGGCTCTTGCCGGTGAGTTCTGTAGCGAGCTAGAGGCCCGCAGGCTTCTTATTGACGCCAAGGCAAAGGCTGATGAGGCCAGAGCAAAATGTCAGCAAGTAGAAGTTCCTCCTCCACCTGAGACCATGGGTGAGGTTGCGCTTAACGATATATTCTTTGATTTTGATAAGTCCAATATCAGACCTGATGCGGAGCCGGTGCTTCAGCAGAACGCTGAGGTCCTGAAGAACAACCCGGACGTTACTGTCGTAATCGAGGGATATGCAGACATAAGAGGTACGCCGGAGTACAACTTAAGGCTAGCCCAGAGAAGGGCAGATGCCACAAAAGCGTATCTGGTTCAGCTAGGGGTTGATCCTAACAGGATACAAGCCATAGGAAAGGGTGAGACTTCAAAATTTGCTGCTGGTACTACCGAAGAAGCATATCAGCTTAACAGAAGGTCTCAGTTCATTCCGGTACAGCCAGGGGCAATGCCAGGAGCAAGGATTTTCTTCAAGTTTAACGAAGAGAGCAAACCTACTCTATAAAAAGTAGTTAATTTTTTTTAGAGTAGAAAAATTATATTATGGGAAAGAAGCAATCGCTTCTTTCCCATCCCATTATCCGGATTATTCCTTCACATTATGTTTTTGCGGTAGAGGTTTGACAGTATAGTGCATTATGTTAACTATTTCCGGTTTAACTACCCATCCAAGTTAGTAAATGACATTCCAAATAAAGAAATCAAGAAAGCTATACAAAGCTGCAGAGCGCATTATGCCCGGCGGGGTAAACAGCCCGGTTCGCTCTTTTAGGGCAGTTGGGGGCACCCCTGTTTTTATCTCTAGGGGCAAAGGAGCTAGGGTTTATGACGAGGACGGAAACAAATATATCGACTACATCGCTTCCTGGGGGCCGCTTGTCTTGGGCCATGCCCATCCCCGCGTGGTTAGGGAAATAAAGAGGGCCGCGGAAAATGGCACCAGTTATGGGGCGCCCTGTGAAAAGGAAGTGGAGCTGGCAAGCCTGGTAATCAAGTCCTATCCCTCCATAGAGATGATAAGGATGACTAGCTCTGGCACGGAGGCTACCATGAGTGCGATTCGTGTCGCCCGAGCCTATACTGGACGGGACTTAATTGTTAAGTTTGAGGGATGTTATCATGGTCATGCCGATTACCTTCTGGTCAAGGCTGGCTCCGGTGCAACGACATTTGGAACGCCAAGCAGTCCCGGTGTTCCGGGGGCGTTTACAGAAAAGACACTACTCGCCAAGTATAATGACATTAAATCCGTGCAAGATCTTTTTTCTAGACACGGGAATAAAATCGCATGTGTTATTCTCGAACCGGTTGCGGCTAATATGGGAGTCGTTCCGCCAATAGAGGGGTTCTTGCAAGGGTTGAGAAAGATAGCCTCAGACTATGGAGCGGTTCTTATTTTTGACGAGGTTATCACCGGGTTTAGACTAGGTCTAGGCGGGGCCCAGAGAACATACGGGGTTACGCCCGACCTTACCTGCCTTGGAAAAATAATAGGGGGTGGGTTGCCGGTCGGCGCCTACGGAGGAAAAAGAGAAATCATGAACCTGATTGCCCCTATCGGCCCTGTTTATCATGCCGGTACACTCTCCGGTAATCCGTTAGCCATGTCCGCAGGAGTGGCAACAATAACCGAACTAAGAGGTAAGGGAACTTACAAGAGACTGAATGAACTAACCGGAGAACTGACCTATGGGCTCGGAGAGATCATGAAAAAACTGGGAATTAAAGCTAGGATAAACTCGGTGGGGTCGATGTTCACTTTATTTTTCACAGACCGGGAGGTAATTGATTATGAATCGGCTCTTACCTCGAATACAAAGATGTATTCCCGGTTCTTTAAAAACCTGTTGCGCACTGGTATTATGTTTCCGCCTTCTCAGTTTGAGGCTGTATTTCTGTCCCTTGCCCATACTGAGAGGGATATAGAAATAACGCTTAAGGCTGCTTACAAGGCCTTAAGGAGTATAAAACATCGAGCGGAGGCGAGCTAAGGTTAAGGGGAGAAAGGACTTAGGATGGGCCATATATTTTGCGGTAGGGACACATTTAGCCGCTTCGATAATAGCGGGCTTGATATTGGGGCATTATGTTGATAAGTGGGTAGGGACAAAGACACCTGTTTTCACAATCGTTGGATTGATAGCCGGGGTAATATCCGGGTTCAGTCTATTGATAAGGTTGATGAAGAGAAAAAATGACGACGAGAGCGATGAGCCTGGCCAAGACGCTGGCACTAAGTAGGGTAGAGGTGAGCGGCTTAGTCGTCACCGGGATTCTTTTGGCGGTGAATGCGCTGCTCGGTTTTTGGGGGATGGCCCTGGGAGCCGCAGTTGGTGGAGTCCTGGTTGTCGCCAGTTTCTTAGCCACAAAACTAATAGTGGGTGTTCTTATCGGGGGTGCTCATTCCCGAGGTTTTGGGATATTCATACTCGCGATTAAAATGTTGATACTCGTGGGGATCGTCGTTTCACTTTTTTTATTCACGAAGATAAATATTTATGGGTTTTTGATAGGGGTCACCGCGGTGGTAATAGTTATAATCGGAGAAAACTTAAGAGGAAAGAAAAATGGAACACTTTAGTTGGTTTACCCTGATGGGGTTGGGAAAATATGACCATGTTCTAGGTGCTATTCTGGTCCTTCTCTTTTTAACCTTCGCCGCACTAAAGATAAAGAATAATCTCGCCAGGAAGGACTCCGTGCTCCCGGACGAGAAATTCTCACTGAGGAATGTTTTTGAAATTTTGACCTTAGACTTTCTGCTCGACCTTTTTACCAGCATGATGGGTTCTAGAGAAAAGGCTAAGAAATACTTCCCTCTTCTGGGCTCCGCTTTTTTCTTCATTCTTTTTGCAAACATTCTGGGACTAGTCCCAGGCTTCCTTCCACCTACAGGAAACTTTAATACTACCATTGCCTGCGCTCTAGTAATCTTTGTTATGTATAATTTCTACGGCTTTAAGGAGAACGGTATCGGTTACTTGAAACATTTTATGGGTCCGATGATTTACATAGCACCGCTCATGATAATCATCGAGATTATCAGTCACTTGGTGCGTCCACTGTCGCTTTCATTGAGGCTTTTTTGGAACATGACCGGAGACCACTTAGTCCTCGGAATTTTTACCAACCTCACACATTTCATAATCCCGGCGGTATTCATAGCCCTTGGACTCTTTGTGTCCTTTCTTCAGGCTTTTATTTTTACGGTGCTCTCCGCCATATATATAGCACTCTCGGTAGCCCACGAGCACGAGCATTAATAATTTTTTCATGGCGGTTCATTAGAGACTATGACAAAAAACTATCAACCAAAAGGAGGTAAGAAATGAGACGGGTTCTTACATTGTTAACGATGGTCGGGGTTGCAGTTCTCGCTGCTTTTGTCCCTGAGGTATTAGCCCAGGAAGCCGCCGAGGCCGAAGGCCATCTGGGAGAATTAGCCAAGTTCGGGCTGGCCATTGGCGCTGGTTTGGGAATAGGTGTTGCCGCCGGTATCGGCGGTTTAGGACAGGGACGTGCGGTTGCTGCTGCGGTAAGCGGTATCGCCAGAAATCCAGCTGCCGCTCCTCGAATTCAGACCCCTATGATCATCGGTCTTGCTCTGATCGAGTCTCTGGTTATATACGCCCTGGCTATAACATTCTTGTTACAGGCGAAAATTTAACAACCGAGCGGAGTAGGACAATTCATGTGAATTTTCTCGAAGGCGCATGGTTTGTTCCTACTCTTTCTTCATTTTTTGGGACATAGGTTAAAGTGATCAAGAATGGCTTTTTGTTTCTTTTCGTTGTAATTCTACTCTCCGGATGCCTAGCCTCCGGGCTTTTCGGCAAGCGCGAAGATTCGCTAAATAAGACCGCCTCTTTTTATTACAACATGCTCATGTGGAAATACTATGATAGGGCTTCGGCTTTCGTAGATGAGGAAAAAAGGTATAAATTTGAAGAGCTGATAGTGAAATCGCAGGACAACCTGAATATTACGAGCTATCAAATAAAAGAGGTTATTTTTTTCGAGGGGGATGAGGATAAGAGCATGGTCAGGGTGTTAGTGAATTATTATAAATATCCTTCGGTTTCCGAAAAGACTATCCTTCTTGAAGATACTTGGATCTTAAGGGGAGGGAAATGGTATATCTCTCCGGACTTTGATGAGGCTATATATAATTAATACTTTGTCTCTCTATAGTCACCAAAGCGAGCGTCGCTCACAAGCCTGAGCTAGTTTTAATCGAACCTTACCGAAGCTCCGTCTATAGCTAATTTTTGTTTTTTACCGTAACTACCCTATCGATATTAGGTAATTGCAGTAAATTAGGCATGTGGACGGGTAATTCCGAGTTGTACGGCTTATCCTCCATTATGACTTCGTTCAAGGTTGCCGGATATGCCGGTAAGTAAATCTCTGCGCCACATTTAGGACAAAAATCCCATTGGATTTTTACTGATTCGCCGCAGGTCGGACACCCAAATTCCTGTATTGCCTTGGAAGTTAGGGACTGGTTTATTCTATAGATAGCGTAAGCAGAGCCGTAGAGGAGGAAAGGTAGGAATACAAAAGCGGCTACTATAACTATAAAAAGAAATATAGGAAGATGGGAAAGGTGTTGCAGGCACACTGAGGAAATACTCTCCCAGTTTGCGGCTTGGGTTAAAATCGGGTGTGTCATGTTTTATCCCTCCCTAAACCCCATTATATCAAAGACTGGCTGTCCATTGCAATAGAATTTTTTTTATTGCTTAAAATGCTTATAATCTAGTGAAATCATTTGAGTTTTGAATCTTGCTCCGATTAATCTTACACATCAGGGATTGAAAAAGTGAGGAACCCATTTATATTTATTTGACCTATTGGTTTTTAGCTTAATTAGCAATAAACCTTTTAAATCCAGAGTCGATTAGCCGAGGGCCTGAAAATAAAGAATATGGTGTAAGGTAAAATTCCTCAGGGAAGATATGAATGAGGAAAAGGTTCAGATAAGAAATCTTCGGTTGTCACAAAAAGACGATTTTATCCGGTTGAAAACTTTAATGATGGAATGGGAAAACAAAACTATAAAAAAGCTAAGTGTCCTGCCTAATGGCAGGATCAGGGAAGAGGGTACGCATGTCTTTGGCGGTGCTGAGCTGTTCGAGGAAGAGAACAATCTTTTGCTTAGGATATGGACTTCATTTGGAATATTAAACATTCATATGGGAGATTTTGTTGAAAAAGCAGATAACACTAGGCTAATTATAAGACGTTTTAGCAAAGATCCCTGGAATATAAAGAAGGATGTTTTCAGAATAGTCGAGGAGCAATAATAAGATATGATTAAGCTTACCGAAATAAATGACGCGAGTTTTAAGGGTTGTCAGGAAATACGACAACCTACACTGGCTATATTCTAGCCACGTCCATAATATACCGTAAAGATTACAAATACTATTGGCATCTGAATTGCCAACACAACTCGTAAAGGAGAGATGTAAATGTGTGAGTATACAGAGGAACTTTATAGCAGATGGCTAAGCAGAAAGCTGACCAGGATTGAACAGGCCTTTTTTGAAGAACATATGCAGAACTGTGCCGACTGCAGCACGCTTGTTTTAGAAGAAAATAAAGAAAGGCTTACCGCATTAAGAGTAAGCTCTCTAAAGTTTGGTTTTGGTATTGGCTTGTTGGCCAGTTTGATAACTTCGATTGGGCTGGTCATTGGGCTTAATAATTTGGCCAATTATTCTTCGAGGGATTTTATAATCTCAGGGATTCTCTATCTGCCCATAGCTTTATTCACGGGCGTTCAGATAGTTGCTTTCAAATTGAGCGAGGCCGCGAATTCTAAATTGTCAAACCTTTTGAGGTCCATAGTTACGTTATTTGTATTTTCTACCCTTCTCTACAGCGTCCTCTTTAATATCCCTGCTCTGGCCAAGGCGTCCCACGCCAGCATAGGAAGGTTCAACGAATCCCTAATCCTATTCTTGAATATAGTGCTTTCTGCTTTTTATTGGGTTATCGGCAACCGCCTGGCTATACAAGCTTACAATAGGGAACTAGAGACTTCGTCCTTTGTAGCTTCCTTGTTGTCGACCTGGGTATTGGTTCTAGCGGGGATAAGTTATCTGGCAATCAGGTAACTTTAAATTGGTTAGGACTGGAGTTATAAGTCAAAGCTCTCGGTGGGCTACTCTTATCTGGTATCTAATCCAGAATGGCTCAGTTTTGGCCGATTAAAGCGTTTTGTGTTCGGGCCAGCTTCTGCATTAAATTGGGAATCTTTCCTGTACAAATCTTTTTGCCTGCTCTTTATCTTTGACCCTACCTTCCAGCTGGGCTTCCTCCAATGAGTCTAGGATGCTGGAGAAGATAGGACCGGGTGCGTATCCCATTTCGATCAGGTCGTAGCCGTTCAGGATCGGTCTTGGTTTGATCTCTTCCTGTTTTAATTCTTCGAGCTTTTTCTTCATGAAATCATACGCATCGGTGGAGCCGTGGCTAGCCAGGCAGTCTGCCAGGTGAAGCGTAAGATGGTCTTCAAAGCATGGAATGCCCAGAAAACGTTTTAGTGTGCTTTCCCTCATCCTAAAAACGTCCTTAAATCTCAGATGCTCTCTCACCAGGGAAACTATCCTCTCGATTTGCTTGTTAGAAAACCGGAGTTTTTTGCAAATCTTCTTTGTCATTTCCGCACCGATTTTATCATGCCCGTTAAACCTGATCCTATCGGTGACCGTTAGGGTAATCGGCTTCCCCACGTCGTGAAAAAGCCCCCCCAGGGCAAGCTCGGGCGAGGGCTTTCCTTTGGTGATTTCAAATAACTTGTCCAGTACTAAGCAGGTATGGGTGAATACATCCCCTTCCGGATGAAACTCCGGGGGCTGGGGTACCCCGTGCATGTTGTCGATTTCCGGAAGAATGTGCTTCAAAAGACCGGTTTCTCTCAATAGTCTCAGTCCAAGACCGGGGTTTTCCTGGGATATGATCTTAACCACCTCGTCCCTCACTCTCTCGGCGCTCACCTGGGAGATTAACGGGGCCAATTCATAAATCGCCTTGATCGTATCTTCATCTAGTTTGTAGCTAAACCTGGCGGCAAATCGCACTGCCCGCATCATGCGGAGCTTGTCTTCATTGAATCTGTCTTTAGGATTTCCAATTGTCCTAATCACTCGATTTCTTAAATCCTCGATGCCCCCGACGTAATCGATTACTTCCTCGGTCATCGGGTCGTAGAGCATGCCGTTTATGGTGAAATCCCTTCTAAGTACATCCTCGCGCTCGTCGCCGCTGTAGATGACTCGGTCGGGGTGCCTGCCATCGGAGTAGCTTTCATCCCTCCTGAATGTGGCCACCTCGAATTTATGCTTATCTTCCAGCACTAAGATGACACCGAAATTTGCCCCCACCGGCACCGTATTCGGGAAAATCTTCATTATCTCATCGGGCTTGGCGCTTGTGGTGATATCGTATTCCTCAGGCGGAATTTTCATAACCATATCCCTTACACACCCCCCGACGAAGAACGCTCTATAACCGGATTCTCTCAGGCGTTCGACTATGCTTTTTGCCGAGAGAAGCAATTCGCCGGTAAAAGGTTTTAGTTTGTGTACGATAGCCATGGTTTTCAAAAAGGCGTTTTAATGTATATTATTGCTTAATCTATAGCTTTTCATAAACACCGTGGCGAGTGAATTAATCTCCGGTCCCAAAGGCCATGTGTCTTTACTTAATTCATTATCCCTGGCAATGAGAAGAAAGCTACAGGTCTGACCCTAGATTAATGGGATAATTTACCTGACTAAAGTCAACTTAACGAAGTGGAAGAATTATATATGAATATCGAGAAAACTATACCGGCGCTTATCACAAACCGAATCAAGAAATACCAGAGCAAGATCCTCTTTCAACGAAGGGACGGCTGGAGCTGGAAACAGATAACCTGGCTCGATTTTGAGCGGGATGTTAAAAGCATAGCTTCCTTCCTCCTGGACCTTGGTTTTGGGCCAGGAGATGCGGCCATCATGGTTTCACCCAACCGGATGGAATGCTTGTTTGCCGAGGTGGCGGTTTGTTTCCTGGGCGGGGTGGCGATCCCCATGGAGGGGGACGAGCTTTTAGAAAGGATAGAAGAGCTTGCTAATGGTGTGAGGATAAAATTTATCTTCACTGGGCATGCTGCCATAGCTAATAGGGTTATAACTTTATTCAATAGCTTTCCGGACTTGGGGAAGATTATCGTTTTCTCGTATAACGACCTTGGTAAAGACGATAGGATTATACCTTATTCCAGCGTTCTTAAATTCGGACTACTTAAGAGAAGACAGCTTGAAGACAGTTTGACCAAAACCTCAGAAAGCGTTTCACCAGATTCCCCGGCTGTAATTTTCTATGAGCCCGGATTGAATGGTAAAGTGAATGAGAAAAAGGTTACCCATTTGGATTTGATTGAAGCGTTACACCTCATGGCCAAGACGTATCCATTCATAGGGGAAGAAGACCAATCCTTTTCCTGCCTGACATCGGCCAGCCCCTTCGAGAAATTCATAAATTATCTGGCCCTCTACATGGGCTCTCGGATAGTTATGGCGGAAACAAGAGAGGACTTTTTCGAGGATATTCTTGAAGTAAAACCGACTGTCCTTTTTGAAACCAGAGACGGCCTTGAAGATATATGTTCAAGGGTTTTATCTGACGCCGGAAAAAAATCGGGGGGCGAAAAACTGAGAAGGGATTTGGGAAATAGACTTAAATATGTTCTTACTGATTCCCTACCAGACGCGGGGATAAAAAAGCTTTTTCTACAATCGGGAGCATCATTGATCGATGTGCCTGAGTTAAGCAAACTCGGTAAGCTTTAATCCTCGGTTTCATCTACAGAGCATCGTGCTTTTCCGCTGTGGAACCTTATGAGAACCTTATCTCCCGATTGGAGTTCTTTTGATTCCCTTATGACCCTCATAGAAGGGAACATCTGGGTGATGCTATAGCCTCGTTCGAGCACCTTGAGTGGGCTTAGGGCATCCAACTTGCCGGATAACACCTGAAGCCCTAGACCCGCGGAATCTAGTTTTATTCTGATTGCCCTGGTCATATCTAACTGTATCTGAGAAATCTCCTTTCTGCGGAGTTCTAAGAGTTTTCTCAGTGCAATAGCTATTCTTTCATTCAGGCCTATCAATTCCTGAATAAGTTTATCTTTTTCCATAACTGCGACTTCGGCAGCCATGGAAGGTGTAGCGACCCTCAGGTCTGCTACCAGGTCAGAAATGGTAATATCAATTTCGTGCCCCACGGCAGAGATTACCGGGACAGGCGATTTAACAATCTCCCGGGCCACCGCTTCCTCGTTGAATGCCCAGAGGTCTTCTTTTGAGCCGCCACCCCTAGCCAGGATGATTAAATCGAGCCCATCGATTTTATATAGTCTTCTTAGGCCCTTTACTATCTCGGCCGGTGCTTCTTCCCCCTGAACCCGGGTCGGGGAAATAAGTATCTCCAGGTTCGGGAATCTCCGGTCCAATACCTTTAGTATGTCTCTTATTGCTGCTCCTGACGGGGAAGTAACCACCCCTATCTTTTGAGGGACAGAAGGTATGGGGCGTTTTCTCGCTTGGTCAAACAGGCCCTCAGCAAGGAGTTTCTCCTTTAATTGCTCAAGCGCCAGAGCCTGCGCGCCGATTCCCTTTGGCTCTATGTACCGGACGTTTATCTGATAAATTCCCTGCTTTTCGTACACACCTATCTGCCCGCAGCATATAACCTCCATCCCATTTTCCGGCTTGAATTTTATGTATTGGTTTGACCCTTTAAAGCATACGGCGGAGATTTGGCTGTAATCGTCTTTGAGGGAGAAATACCAGTGGCCGCTTGCGTAGGCGTCCCTGAAGTTTGAAATCTCTCCTGACACCCAGACATAGTCGTATCCTATCTCCCCTTCTATTATTTCTTTAATTCTGGTCGTAAGCTCGAAGACGGAGTAGATTTCACCTCTGATAAGGCTGAGGAAGGAGGGATAATCATTCATTCAGGAAAGTATCTTAGATGGGAATGGGATAGTCAAGGTGGATTAAACCTCACCAATTAAACATTCTCACCGAGGTAAGAAAAATATAAAGAACCAGCAAAATAAGGATAAGCCTGAATATTAACCTCTTAAATGTGCTTCCTCCCCTATTTATAGATTCCCCGCACATAGGGCAAGTATCCGTCTTGAGGGTAATCTCGTATCCGCATTCTTCGCATTTCGTAATGGGCATAGTTTATATTAAAATTTTAAAGACCAGTGAGCAACTAAAACTCCGATTAACATAGCCGAAGTGATTAACACTTTCTTTCATGACCGTGCATCATGAATCCTGCACCCTGTATCTTGTATCCTATTTGTTAATGCGCGTTAATTCCCGGCTATTTTATCTATATTGGCGATAAGGGTTATAACTACCCTGAATGATTTATTTTTATTGCACGGCATGATTTTATAATTCACCCCTTTAAAACCTGCTTCCCGTGATTATCTTAGGATTATTAGGAGGTAAATAGATGAACAGACCAAATAACGATTATGTAGCAACACAGATAGAGGACGGATTTAGAATTGAATTTACTGATTCCCTGAAAGCCCCAATCAAGGTGACCTTCGACGATTTACAGGGGTTTGTCAAGAAGTTTAATGAGAGGGTGGCAACCGGCAAGCAATTGACCCTAACCGAAGACGAGGAAGTAATGTTAACCCTCTGGCAAATGCTCCTGATCCCGGAACACACAAAACATTAACCCAAAAGCATGCTCCTTTGATTCGAAAGGAGCATGCATCAAGAATACTATAAACTTCGGCGTACAGTTCAATGTGTTACATATTACTGCGTTGATCTAACTCTTCAGTTTCTTTATAAAGCTTACTTTGCATTAGAATTCTTTTGCTTTGAAAGATAATGGATTTTACCTTTTTCCGTTGACTTGGAGTAAAAAAGAAATTTCCAGTATCTAAAGCAAGAAAACGAACAACATCTAAAACATCGATTATTATCTGTGGCATACCATGAAGTTCGATAGACCAACCTTTGGGTGAAAAATGTTCAAACTCATTTCTGAATTCATCTTTGAGCCATTTAATAGATTCTTTCTGCTGTTCTGATAATTGAAGATATTTACTGTGTACGAACATACGCATCCATCGAGGATTTTGACATAACTCCAGGGCTTTATTCAAGCTAATAAGATGACGTTCACCTTTGTTTTTACCCTTCTTTGTTACGGGAGCTACATAATCTGGATTACTACCAGCACAAGCACAGATAGCGAATCCGTATAACGCACCATGCAAGGCAATAATTACCCATTTCCATGCAAAAACGTCTGCATCAACTTTACAAATGTAATCATAGGTTTTTTGCAGATAGTCAAGGGCATTTGTTTCCTCTGTTAGCCTTAAATAGCTACCTCGAAGCCCCTTAGGTGTTCTTTTCTTTTGCTTATGGGTTGATACAAAGTCTATAAGGTCTTCTAGGTGCGGGTCTTTTTTTATCATGATCTAGTAAAAGATTCTAGTTCCCAAAATAGTCATAAAGCACTAAGGATTATTCCTCTGCTATCCACCAACCCTCCTCAGGGCCGGGGCGACGAGGTTCGGATGGTGTTTGCTTATTTCTTTGGCTAATATTCCCACTATATTTTTGATGTCCCACTGTGCGCCTTCGGACATACGGAGGTTGGTGAGATGATATAGCTCCCACAGGTCGAAGCTTCCGATAACCCGCCTGTTGTGGGCGTTTGTAACAACATAGCTTGCAACCAGTGGAAGATTTTCTTTGTTGAGCTTGTTATAAAATATCTCACTTCTTTCTGTGGCCTCTTTAAGCAACTCCTTTACTCCTGCCTGTTCTACATTTGGCGGAATGGTAATCCCGTTTGAGACGCTCGGTTCCTGGGTAATCCAATTCACCTTTCGGTGCCTCAGGAGTTGATGCCAGCAGGCCTCGCTTATGACAAACTCAGCCTCGTAGCTTATCAGCTTAAAAACGTTTATCGGGTTGTCATGTTTGCCAAGCCTCTCTATCGCTTTTTTAACTATCATCAATTTATTCTCTGAATCGTTTTTCTCGATTGCCTTCTCGATGTGGTCATATCCAAAGTCTGAATGCTCAAAAAGAATTGCATTTACCATTTTATCTATTGCCGATTTCTCCGGGTCCGATGTGTCTTTACCGGTCCAATCAAGGAGCCTTACTCCCGGGTTTTGATTGGACAGTTCCCGATTCTTTGGGGTAAAGATGGAGTGAGTTATACGCTCAAGCTCTTCTCCAGTTTCTTTGATATATTTGTTTTCATTTGCGTATTTGACCAGTGTGGGGACGGAAAACCTTACTTCCTTCTTGATTTCTTCTGCCTTTTTTCTGGCCTCCGGGTATATGCTTGAAAGAAGCTTGGTAAGGGCGTCTTCGATGGCCCGGGCATTCGCGGTCATTCCCAAGTTGGTGTAAGTGGCAAGGCTCAAGACATACCTGGCATCCTCGAAGGCGATTTTCTCCAGGGCCCTTAAATGTGATTTTTCGTCTCCTCCTTCTGGAACTGCAATGTTTCGCTTGAGATAATCGTAGAGCCTATCATTTATCTGAACGTATGTGTCGTACAAGTAGTTGTTTAGTTCTATGTACTCTTCGAGCAATGAGGGTTTCTCCTTAAGCTCTTCGGGAACGTAGAAATCCCCCTTCTGCGGTTTCTGGTATCTCTGGGAATACTCGGTGAATGAGAGATACTCGTTGGAAAGCTCCAGGAGAGAGGAGAAAAGACGGGACACCCTTTCAATGCCTAAGTGGACTGCGGCGTGTTCGGCGACGGATGCATGTCCGTAGTTTAGGACCCATTTCTCGTGGAATTTGGCGGCCCTTTCCTGTCCAAGCTGTTCTTCCTTTATAACGGTTTCTATGTTATCTCTGAAGCTTTTAGGGCTTCTGCTGACGTAAGCGAATATCACCGCTACAACCTCTTCGGGCAGGTTGGCTACGGTATAGATACCCCTATCCAAATTCGATACGTAATTTTTGATCACATTTGTGGTTAAACCTTTTTCTTCGGGCATTTTATGCTCCTATAGACTTTAATGGAAGTTGCCGACAAAGCGCTAATTCATTCGTTAGATTGCATTGTGGCTTTGTTCCACGTAATGTCATCTTTGATGATCTTGAAGAATTTGAATCTAAAAGAAAAGTTATGTTAAAGAATATAAGAGACCAAGCCTGTTTACAATAGACGGGCTTGTTAGGCTAAGGTGATTCCCTCTTTTATCTTCTTTAGAAGGTGGGGCAGCACCTGACTGGGTTTTCCGTAAATAACCGCGTCCACGTAATCATCGGAAGGACCCTCTCTCTCGCTTATTATAACCACTTTGGTCCCGGTCTCTTTTGCCAGGGTAGGGAATGACGAGATGGGTTGGACATCGAGCGATGCGCCGACGATTAGTAGAAGGTCACAGTTTCGAAGCCTGATCCACGCTTCTCTAACTTCCCAATGAGGAAGCGGTTGTCCAGGAAAAGATATCGGTGGCTTCAAAATGTCTTTGCCGCATACCTCACATTCGGGTATTTCTTTTCCTCGCTCCAGCATGGATAAAATCCTATCGGTTGTGTAGTCCTTACCGCAGCTCGTGCAGGTAATCCATAGCATTGTGCTATGAAGCTCTATTACCGAGGTACTTCCGGCACGGTGGTGAAGGCCATCTGTTGTTTGAGTTAGAAGGCAGTCGAGTTTTCCCAGCATCTCCAGTTCGGCCAGGGCCAGATGTGCCGGGCTCGGTTCGGCTTTTACCAACACCGGGTAAATTTCTTTTATCTTGCTCCAGTACTGTGCCCTCACTTCCCTGCTGGCTCGAAACTCTCTGATGTTAGGATTGATTCTCGGGTCGGAGAAATCGGGCACCCCAGATTCTGCGGAAAGCTCCGGTCCGGTAAGAGCGACGATTTGCCTGGATTCTTTAATCCATTCAACCACAGTTTCCAGTACGTCTTTTTCCATCACTACGATTATACTTATTTGTGGTGAAGACTGTCAAACATGGCAATGTTTGCTATTATAGGATGCCCGAGGGAGTCCTTCGCCAAGCTTAGAGCCTGTCCTGAGCGGAGCGTAGGAATAAATTCCATGACCGAAGCAATCCCATTTCTAAAAGCTAATGGCATTAGGACTTACATGGTTATTTGAACGGATATGATCTGGACAGTATTGAAAGTTATCTGAGATTTGACTGAATCGGGTTAGGTAGAAAGCTAGAAGAGGGGAGCGCCTCCGCTGCCTGAGGCGCTCCCAATGGCATAATGTAGAGAGGAAGAGGGATAAAGGGTAGGTGAAATAGTAAAAAAAGCGTATAGGATTTTGATTAATCGCCGATTAAATTTTTGTTAAGACGAGATGAACGGATAAGTGGTATTTGGTGTGGAGTACCAATATTTATAAACTTTGGGTATAGGGCTAAGCAGCGATATTGTCTCAGGGGCTTTGTACTTGGAAATTTGTTTTTATTGGGGAGTGTATTATAATAACTGCTAAAATTATGGTCTTCACACTTTCCGATAACTGTTACATGATTAGCGCATTAGCATCACTGAAATTCTATTAGTGGGGATGTAGCTCAGACTGGGAGAGCGCTGCGTTCGCAACGCAGAGGTCGCGGGTTCGATTCCCGTCATCTCCACCATAAAACCCGATCATGCAATCTGGATAGCCCGGCAAACTCGCTAGTCGATCTTCGGCATGAGGCCATAAAACTTTTCCGTTCCTTCTTCGATGCTCGTGAAAATCCAAAAGGAAAACTCATCCGCCTTGTCGGGGTACGAATTGAAAAGTTGCAATGATAAAATATTTTATCTTTAAAATTATTATAACTTGTCGATATAAGTTAAATTTGCTTATGAAGATAACTTTTCCTATGAGATCTTCTGTCTCCAACGGGTAAAACTTGAGTCGGATTTTACCCTGATTTTTTCTATGCCGCGGAGTAAAGAATAGTCACGCAGTATCGGAATTCTTCCAGCCCGTAGGCTCCAAGAAATCCACCTATGAACCAGAATATTAGACTCTTTGTTGCGTCAAGCCCCCTTTCTTGATTGAAAAGATTGCGATGGACGGCTAATGCGGTGTCAAACGACTCCTTGGCTATACCTAGCATTATGCCTCCCAGTGGGCTTGCAAATATGTATCCTCCGATGACTGCAATTAGAAAGCATATAGCCTTGTGCGCCCGGTCTGCCTTATCCTGTATAAAAATGGAGGTCTTAAGTGCCAGTATCACGGCCGTTATAGTTACTATGCTCAATAGAATAAGAAATATATCTAATCCCTTCATTTTCCCCACCTCACCGCTTATGTTTCTGTATATTTTAATTTTACCTTATCTTTTAACAATTGAAGCCAGAATTTGAGGAATTTCATGTATTACATGAAGAATCATTCTTAACCTCCCCTAATTACATGGAAATAGATTAAAACCCTAATCACCCCTTTATTCTGCCCTCTATAATTTGTTTTCTAAGAAAAGCCCCCTGTGAGCACAAAAAAGAATTCTCTTGACATCGATATGTAAAATGTGCTAGACGATATATATATTATGGCCTGTATGGGGAGGTTTAATATTAAGGAGTAATTCGAATATATTCCTTATAGGAGGAGGTAAGAGAGATGGTCCCAGTAGAAGGTTTGCTTGGTTATGTTTTGCTATTAGTCGGTTTTGTGTTTTTTGGTAACGGTGTAACCCTTCTCGGAAAGACCGGGGCGAAGGAGATAGGTGTGCTAAACCTGGGTGTAGGCGTACTTATCACAATAGCGGCATGGAAACTACATACGCTCGGGTTGACTGCTGCTACCGCTTTGGTGTGTGTCTTTGCGCTCATTTACTACATGGTAGCCGGTATCTTTATGCAGGGATATGACGCCAAGGGCCTCGGCTGGTATTGCTTATTTGCGTTTATCGTGTTCCTCTGGTATGCCTACCATTTCTTCGGATTAGGAGCAGCCGGTCTGTGGTTCGCTATTTTCTGCCTGGCATGGGCGCTGCTTGTGCTTCTGGCCTTCCTGGCCCTTTCCCTGGGAAAGGGAATAGCTACTACCGTGGGATGGCTCTTTATTATAGAGTCTATTCTAACGCTGTTGATTCCCGGAATGCTACTTCTGACCGAGAAATGGAATCCGTTTGGCGGGGTTCCTGGGTAAGATAGCAGTAATCGCGGGGAAGATGTATTAGATAGATAGAACCGTATTGCATAGAGCATTACTCAAATTCGAGCACATTTTCCCCGCACATCACTCTATTATCGGCTCGTTGCAGCCGCTGGTATCAACCTCTGCCGTGTCGCTCTCGAGAATGGCGTTCCCGGCGGCTTCGATCCTGCATTTATCGGCGGCAATCAATTCGACTAAAGATGCGTCTTCCGCCACAATACCGTTCTCCTGGTCCGAGACAATAATAACGTCGTCACCGGCAGCAAGGGTAACGACAGCATCGCCCGAAGCTCTAATTCCATCCTCGATAGAAGTGCATCTCACATCCTCGAACTCCCCCGACAATATAACCTCGGCTTCGTCGCTGGCATCAATACATTTCATGCAGCCATTTAGGATAACATCCTCGGCAGTTATATTGACGATGCATGTCCCCTCCGCCCTGATGCAATCGCCCTCGTTTCCGGCATTGATAATCAGGTTTGCCCCATCTTCCCTTATATCTATTTTGCCGCTATCACAAAATATAGGGTCTTCAAATATCAAGGGCTCAAGGCCGTCATCACAGCTAATTAAGCTCAAGAAGCAGGCTAAAATCAGTGCCCTGAGGCAATGTAATTTTATTTTTAATTTCCCCATGGCTATTACCTCACCATACAGTCTTTATAAATTGCATGATATTATGCTTCACTAAGTATATCAAAAAGCGGGAATGAATACGCTAGATTCGATTATGGCGGGCCTGTTTTTTTGGTATCGTTCTAATGAATCGGAATATTTCCCCGAATCATACGGAATCTTATATTTAGCAAGTCCAAATTAGAGGACTAATATGTCGGGAGCTTGTGACGCTTCAAGCAAGTTATGTCGACCCGCCAATCAATTTTGGTCTGATGTTCTACTCATTGAATTATCAGCTCGTTGCAGCCAGTCGTATCAACTACTGCTGCGTCTTCCACAAGAATGGCCTCCTGGTCTGCTTCGATAATGCATTGATTGGGAGCAACCAGTTCTACAAAAGACGCGCCTTCTGCCCTGATGCCGTTAGCCTGGTTCGAGAATATATCAATGATGTTACCAGAAAGCAAGGTAACAATGGCATTATCCGTGGCCAGAACTCCGTCTCCTTCAGTAATGCACCTTATATCTCTGGACTCAGTTGTCAAATTAACCTCGGCTTCATCGCTGGCTTCTATGCACTCTAGACAACCCTGCAAGACAATATCATTTGCCAGCATGTTGACGGTACAGTTTCCCTCGGCCCTGATACATTCGACCTGGTTTGCTCCGTTAATAACCACGTTATTTCCTTCCTCGTCTATATCTACAATGCCGCTATCACAAAAGATAGGCTCTAGGAATGTCTTGGGATCAAGGTCATCTTCACAGCTAAGTATGCTCAAAGAGAAGGCTAAAGTTATCACACTATAACAACACCCTTTTAGCAATTGTCTCATGATCATCCTCCTGGGAATGGCCTCAGAATAGGCTCTAAGATATCATGATTTTTGAGTATATCAAAAGGGCAGGCAGTAAGCAATAGAATGTTGGCAACCGTTCCATATTATTTTTAACTAAGCTCTAGAATATTTGTTTAAATCAAATAATTCCTATTTATAATATCCCTATACCATGTCCTTTGGGCAGATTACTCCAGCCAAGCTCTCTCTAGCTGTACTAGTTATTATTTTTTTTCTCTTTGTTATCTCCTACATATACGTAGCCGAGGTAATTATTCCGGGACAGATACGCGGTTTCATAGAAGAGGTTTCTAGGGACAAAGGATACAAAATAAAGATTAAAGATATAGAGTTTGATTTCCTTTCCGGTCTCAGGGGAAGCGAGATAGAAATTTCCGACCCGGTCAGCGTGGTAAAGCCGATACTGAAGATCGGCGAGATAGCCATCAAGCCCGAGATTCTCTCCTCACTTTTTAATTGGAAGGTCAAGCTTAGAGGAATAATAATCGACAAACCGGTTTTTTCTCTGACCGGGGAGGAATTAAATAGATTAGTGAATCTGTTCACGCAAGGAGAACGAAAAGAAAGACCGCTTTCGGTGGAGGTCAAACATCTGGAAATACACGATGCCCGAATTGAAGTTCTGCCGGGCGTATTTCTGAATTCAAAAAAGATGGAGGTTGATTTCGAAGACGCGGGGCTGGCAGAGAAGAGAACGTTTCTACTATCCGGCAATTTAGATATCGAGGGAAACAAAGTCGAGATTAAAGGTAGGATTAACCCTTTTTTGGATAAACCGGCCGGGGAGTTAAGGATAAACCTGCCAGAGTTAGACACAAGCTCTTTCCTCACGGATATTTCTCCGCAGTTTAAGCTAGCCATATCGTCGGACATAAAGTTTGAGGTTTCGGAAAACATAATCTCTCATGGCCTGGTCAACTTTACGTCCAGGACTGAAGGCTCGAACCTTTCTGGGAAACTGGAATACGATTTAACCTACCGGAAATCAACCGATACCGCTTTTTTCAAGTCAGTAAACTTCGGTATGGATAACTTGTTCCTATCTTCATTTACCGGGAGTATCGAAAAAGTTACCAAAGAATGCAATATCAGCCTCGTAGGAGAAACCGGGGATATAAAAATAGAGGAAGTTCCCCGGTTGGTTACCGCCCTTTCCAATCTCGAATTTTCCGGGGCAGCCAGGGCCGACGATATTAAGCTTATCGGCTCGAAGGCTGGTAAAAATATCTCCTTGTATGGAAATGTTCTTCTGAATCAATTAAGCGTCAGGGATAAGAATAGAGGCTTTGAGATCAATGGGATAAACGGGGAGGTCCATTCTAAAAATACTTTTCATGATAACGCGGGAGTGGTGTTTTCCGCTTCCGGGGTTTTCTCATTCAAAAACGCTTTGACCAAAATCGGAAAGTTTAATGAGGGTAAAGGAAAGGTCGAGTTTATAGACGATAAGGGCTTAAAGAAGAAAAGGCTTGATTTTTCCTCCTTAAAGGGTTCGTTTCTCGATGGAATGATATCTGGCGATGTCCGGTTTGAATTTTTAGATGTAAAGAATCTGGTCTCCGGGAATCTAGCGGCTTCGGACATGAGACTGGAAAAGATTCCGGAGACTTTCATCTCTACCGGCTTAGAGGGAAAGCTGGAAAGGGTGAATGTCAAATTTATGAGTGAAGATATGAAAGAATATGACACCGCACTTTCATTTTCCATTCGGGATTTTAAATTAGCGGCGGGAAGGAGGGGCGGCGGGATCGGGGTGTCGAGGGTCGAATCTCTAGAGCCTCTCCGGTTTAAACTAGTTTCGGAATCTCTAAGCAATGGGGTTCATGACCAGGTGCACACAGGAAGGGAGAAGGAAAGTAGGGAGATGGTATCGGGAAATGAAAACAGTCGAATTTACATCGAAGGCAAGGGTATATCCTACGAAAATCTTTCATACGGTGAGTTCCTTATAGCTAGAGGAAATATAACCGGGCTTCGTTTTAATTTGTATGAAAATAGTTATTGGGGGATGAATTTATCTTCAACAGGCTCCCGGTTTCAAGTAACCGACCGGGACGTTCATCTTAATGAGTTCAGGTTGGATATCAGCGCCGAAAAGGATGCGGTGCTGGTTATTTCGGGCGGATTGAAAGGCACGGACGGGAGATACGGGGAGGCTTCATTCCCTAAGCTCTCCACCAACTTTGATTTCAGTAACAATCTATTGCGACTCACGAGCTTAAAATCGCAGTTGGGGAGCTATGGGGACTTACATGCCGAGGGAGTTAACATTGTCTTTGGTGACGGCAAAGAAAGCGCGCCATACGAAATCAGATTCAGAGAAGGCAGCTTCTCCGGCTTAGGCGGCAGATTAAAATCAGAGGGCATAGAAGCGGAATTGTTGATTCAAACTATGGAGGATCAAAAAACGAAGCTGAACGGAAACGTGCATGTCAGTCGAGCGGATATCGTATCACAGCCGCTCGAGGATTTATCATTCCTAATTCAGTCTTCCCCGGATGGAATCACGTTAAAGATAATCTCTGGCCGTTTCTCTGGAGGAGACCTCGGAGGAAATATCCTCGTTGAGACCTCTTCCTCTGTTCCTTTCATTTCCTCCCGATTGGAATTAAAAAACCCTATTTTCTCTTTTGGGGGGCTCAAGCTGGCAATTGGGAATCTGAATGCCAGTTTCGATGGTAGCATCGTAAATTCCTCAATACCGGAGGGAAAAGGGGGAATTAGATTCAATAATCTAAGCATGGAAAGAGATGGGGTATTTTCAAATTTAAGTGGAGAGATGCAGATAGAAGCGACCGGTGAAACCATATCTCTCAAGCAGGGGTTTATACAGAATGAAGAGGACGACAAAATCGGCTTTAGAGCGGGTGTGGAAAATATCCGGAATGGAACGGGCCGTCTTTGGGTGGATGTGCCTAAAATCCCATTGGTTTTTATCCAGAAAACCGTATTCCCTCTTCTTCCCCAGTTTTTGAGTGAAGGGGAATTTGAGGGTGGCGTCAGTTTGACCCTCATCTACGACCGGTTCTTGGATAAGAATAGTTCGCTTCGGGGAGAATTTTCTGTCGATGAAGTGTCGTTTGGAGGGCGGGTTAACGGCACAGCTTTTTATGTTAAAAGCATAAATGGAGTTATCCCTATTGAGAATGAGGTCAGTCCATTTACTTCATTGCCGTCTCTGATAAGGGATTATAAGGAGAAAGGTGACCAAAAACTGCTTGATGAAAAGGTATTCAATGCCTTTCTCGATACAATGAAAGCAGCTACTCTCAAAAATGATGAAGGCACTCTTAGGATTGAAGAAATAGTGTATGGATTTTTGAGGTTTGAGGATATAGAATGTGCAATTGAGTTGACCAGCAAAGGAATAAACCTGAAACGGCTGGAGTCTCGATTGTATGAAGGCCAGGCTTTTGGCGCCGGGCAATTTGACTTAAGTGGTAAAGACAAAAAATACGACCTGTCATTCCTATTCAGGAAGGTCAGCCTGGCCAGCATCTCGGACAGCATTCCCTCCGCCAAGGATTACATATCCGGAATAACTAACGGTCTCTTCTGGATAAGCGGAGAGGGGAAAAAATTAAACACCCTCGACGGTCTCTTTAATTTCTGGACTATAAAATCGGAAGAAGAACCCAGGAGGATTGCCAAGGCGCTACTGCAGAAGCTGGGGGTGAAGGAGAAGTTCTTCCTCCGGGAATCCCGGAAATACGATAAGGGAGAGATGAGCGGTTACATCAAAGACGGAGTTATTACTTTTAGAGAATTAGAGATATCACACCGAATGTTTTTGATACAGGATTTATCCATAAAAGTAGATGAAAGAAGAAATTCTATATCTGTGGCTCATTTTCTCTCCGTGATCCGGGAAACGGCGAGAAGAGCCAGTAAGGGTGAGCTTAAAATTGAGTACGGAAAATAAAGTTATAGGCGAGGTAGAGATGGAGATAATATCAAGAATAGTTTTTCAAATAATTTTTCTGACGATGTTTACTTCTTTGACATCATGCGCGATCGTCACGGTCAATATTTACTTTCCGGCGGAAGAAGTGAGGGAAGCGTATAGAAGTCTTGAAGAAGAGCTGCTCCAAGCTCCTGAAGAAGCTCCGGAGTCTCCAAAAACTCCGGATAAACCTAAGCCGCAGGGACAGCCTCAAAGTTTCAGGACCTATCCGGAGGAGCCCCAGTTAAAATCGAGAAGAATTATATTACTTCGGAGGAAGTTCGACCTTAATATCGGCACTATGGCCTGGGCACAGGGAAACCTGGCTCGGCAGATTACCAGCGAAATTCGAAAGATGCCCGAGGTAATGCAGGCTTTTCGGAGCAGAAGTAAGAGACTTGCCAGTATAAACAATTTGCTTACACAGGGGAAAGTAGGGGAGGGGAATAAAGGGCTTCTGGTCCGGAGGGGAAGTCTGACCCCGCAAGAAACGGCGGTTTTCAACGCGGAAAACGCCGATAGGCAAATCATAATCAATGGAATGGCCAAGGCTATAGTCAAAATAAACAAGCTTGAGCCGACTTCCGATAATATAAACCGCGTCCTTCCTCAAGCGGCCGAGCAGTATGCCGAGGTAAGAAGGGAAGAAGCCCAATCCGGATGGGAAATTCAATTGCCCGATGGCAGGTGGACCAAGAAGTAGTAGTAGAGTATCCCGCCCAGATAAATGACAAACAAACGTAGGGGTGACCCGATGGGTCGCCCTTTAACACGGCAGAAAAACAAACATGAAATACGACCCCGAAAAACACCGTCGCCGTTCCATTCGTTTGAAGGATTATGATTTACCCAGTGAGATAAAAAAAGAGATAAAATGTAATATGTTGTATTATGTTTACGTTTTATACTCTAAAAAAGATGGCAATTTTTACACCGGCTATACAAGTGACATACGGAAAAGGCTAAGAGAACATCAAAAAGGAAATGTAGCTTCTACGAGACATCGTATTCCACTTGAATTGGTGTACTGGGAAGGTTGCGCCAATCAGAAAGACGCTCTAGAAAGAGAAAGGTACTTGAAAACTGCTTGGGGAAAAAGATACTTAAAAAACCGATTAAAGTATTATCTCACGGGGTGAATTCCCAATCCGGCGCATATTTCATAACCATTTGCACACATGATAGAGGATGTTTATTTGGGGAAATCGTAAACGGTGAAATGATATTAATGATTTCGGAAAAATTGCCTGGGAGGAATGGGATAATAACGCAAAGGTTCGCAAGAACTTAGAGGAAGATGAATACATTGTGATGCCAAACCATGTGCACGGGATTCTGCTAATCCTCGATGAAAATGTAGGGGCGACCCGCCGGGTCGCCCCTACGGAAAGGGCAAAAGGACCTGCATCAGGTTCTATTGGTGCTATTATCGGGCAATTTAAATCAATTGTTACCAAACGAATCAATTCATTACGTGGCACACCTGGATTGGACGTATGGCAAAGAAATTATCACGAACACGTCATCCGCGATGAAAATGAATTACAGGAAATTAGGGAATACATCGTCGGTAACCTTGGCCGATGGGCCGAGGATGAGAATAATCCGATTAATATTAAGGAAGAGAAACCACAATCAGGGCGAAATTCATAATTTCGTTAATTCAATTTTTTCTTGGCCTCTTCCAATTTTCCTTCGATGAGCGAGCGAATTTCTTCGAGCCTTTCTTTCGTCTCCGCTTCAAACCGAAGGACCAGGGCAGGCTGGGTGTTGGACGCCCTTATCAGTCCCCATCCGTCCGGAAATTCAATTCGAACACCGTCTATGTCAATGACTTCGTAATCTTTTTTCAGCTCTTCTTTCACCTTTTCCACTACCCTGAATTTTATTTCTTCCGGACATTCGACTCTAATTTCCGGCGTGGATATAGCCGGCGGAATCCCTTCCAGTAATTCGGACACTTTTTTGTCCGTCTTTGAGATTATTTCGAGAAGCCTGAGCCCGGCGTAAAGGGCATCGTCATAACCAAAATACTTATCGGCAAAAAATATGTGCCCGCTCATCTCGCCGGCTAAAGCGGCCTTTTCCACCTTCATCTTGTTCTTGATCAAGGAATGGCCGGTTTTCCACATGATCGGGTTTCCACCATTTTTCTCGATGTCTTTGAACAGCCGGCCCGAGCACTTAACGTCGCCTATTACTTTGGTTCCGGGAGTCCTGGAAAGAATATCCCTGGATAGAATAACCACTAACATATCCCCCCAGATTATGTGTCCATTTTCATCAACGACACCGATCCTGTCTCCATCCCCGTCAAAACCGATGCCCAGTTGGAGCTTTTTCTCCCTAACCGTATTTATTAAGTCTTCAAGGTTTTCCACTACGGTCGGGTCCGGATGATGGTTGGGAAATGCTCCGTCAGGGGTAGCGTAAAGCTCGGTGGCATCACAACGGAATGCTTTTATAATCTGAGGCCCGGCTATTCCCACCATTCCGTTTCCGTAATCAATCCCCACCTTGATCCCCGGCTTTATTTGCACGTTTTCTCTGAGAAATTTTAAGTAGCTTTCTGTTACATCTCTCGTCTCAACCGTACCTTTTCCGAGCGCGAAGTCTCCTCCCTCGGCGATCTTCCTTATGTTCTGGATTCCCTCACCAAAGAGGGAATCCTTTTCCACGCAGAGTTTAATTCCGTTGTACTCCCCGGGATTGTGGCTGGCAGTGATCATTACGCCGCCGTCCACGTCGAGATTAAATAGAGAAAAATAAAGTATTGGGGTAGAAACCATACCGATGTCGATTACATCAAGCCCGGCCGAATTAATCCCACGACTTATTGCCTTAGCGTAGGCCGGGGAGCTAGACCGGCAATCTCGCCCCAGCGATACCTTCTTTTTCCCCAATTTTCTCATATAGGTGCCGTAGGCTTTTCCGATTGTCTCGATGACCTCTTCGCTAAGGTCTTTATCCACAATTCCCCTTATATCGTATTCCCTGAATATCTGCGGGTTGATTCTGGTCATAAAATTCCTCCTCTAGAATTAAACATATTAACCACAAAGGCACTAAGACACAAAGTGAAAACAAATAGCAAGTTCTAAATCACAAATCACAAACAATATCTAAATTCTAAAATTAAAACTTTTTGTTTTTAGTGCTTGGAATTTGTTTGGTGATTGTGATTTGGTCATTGTAATTTTGCTTTATTCTTCGTGGCTAAAAATGTATTGATAATACTACATGCTAAAGGCCTCGAAAAAAAGCCTTTCTTGACTTTAAATCCCTGCCTTTTATCCTTTCCTTCTCATGATTTACCCTACGTTTCCTGAATTCAAAGAGAAATTGAAGCATGGAAATCTGGTGCCGGTCTGGGCCGAAATACTGGCCGATTTTGATACTCCGGTGTCGGCTTTGAAGAAGATCGAGAGCGGGGACTATGCATTTCTGCTTGAGAGCGTCGAGGGTGGTGAGAAGTGGGGACGGTTCAGCTTTATTGGAACTGAGCCGTCGGTAGTATTCCGGTCTAAGGGAAGCCTCATAGAGATAATACAAGATGGAAAGAAGGTGGGTAAGGAAGGTAACCCAATCGATTCTCTGAGGGAGCTTCTCTCCCGGTATCGCCCGGTGGTTTCTTCGGACCTGCCCCGGTTTCATGGCGGGGCGGTGGGATATTTTGGATATGACGTAGTCAGGTTTGTGGAGAGGCTTCCGGAAATCGGCAAGGATGAGCTCAATCTTTGGGATTCGGTCTTTCTAGTAACCGACTCGGTTTTGGTGTTCGACAACATAAACCACAAGATAAAAATAATCTCAAACGCCTACGTTCCCGGCACACACGATGCGAAGAGCGCTTACAACCAGGCGGTTGAGAAGATAGAAGGAATTATTCAGAAGCTTCGCACTCCGGTTTCACCGTATAGAGAGAATAAAGCTAAGGGTAAGAGAACAACAGAGAAGGTAATTCCCTCAAATTTTAAGTCAAACTTCGAGCCTAAAAAGTTCATGGAGGCGGTGAAGAAAACAAAGGAGTATATACAGGCAGGTGATATTATTCAGGCAGTAATCTCGCAGAGATGGAAAACGAATCTGGATGTCTCACCATTTGACTTATACCGGGCGCTAAGGGTACTGAACCCGTCGCCCTACATGTTTTACCTCAAGATGGGGGATGATTTTCTGGTAGGGTCATCTCCGGAGGTCATGGTCAGGGTTGAAGGGAAAAGGGTAGAAAACCGCCCCATCGCCGGGACCAGGCCGAGAGGGAGAAACGAAAAGGAAGACGAGGAGCTGGAAAAGGAGCTGCTTTCCGACCCAAAAGAGAGAGCGGAGCACATCATGTTAGTTGACCTGGCCAGGAACGACTTAGGGAGAGTGGCGGAGGTGGGAACGGTAAAGGTGGATGAACTTATGATTGTGGAGAGATACTCGCACGTCATGCATATAGTCTCGAATGTGATTGCCGAGTTGGCTCAAGGAAAGGATGCCTTTGATGTCATTAAAGCTACCTTCCCTGCCGGGACGCTTTCCGGCGCTCCAAAGGTCAGGGCTATGGAGATAATCGAAGAAATGGAACCTAGCAGAAGGGGAGCTTATGGCGGCGCAGTCGGGTACTTCAGCTTCTCGGGCAACATGGATACCTGCATTACCATCAGGACGTTTGTCATAAAGGATGGCGAGGTTTATATTCAAGCGGGTGCGGGAATTGTGGCCGATTCGGACCCCAAAAGAGAGTATGAAGAGACGGTAAACAAGGTGAAGGCTCTAATCAGAGCGGTGGAGATGGTGAAGAAAGGACTCTAGGAAATTTCGGATTGGCGATTTCGGATTACGGATTTTAAAAATCTTTTCTTCCGGAATCCGAATTCCGAAATCCGCAATCTTGGAAGGTGATAGAAAATGATCCTCATGATAGATAACTACGACTCCTTCACTTACAATCTAGTCCATTACCTGGGCGAGCTTGGGGAGAGGGTCTTGGTCTTTAGGAACGATAAGATTACGCTCGAAGAGGTAGGGAAACTCAATCCGGATATGGTAGTGGTCTCACCCGGACCGTGTACTCCAAAGGAAGCCGGGATATCGGTGGATTTAATAAAGGAGTTTTCGGGAAGGCTTCCTATCCTGGGAGTGTGCCTTGGGCATCAGTCGATCGGTTATGCCTTTGGCGGGAATATCGTAAGGGCGGAGAGACTCCTTCACGGCAAAACCTCTATGATATACCATGACGGTAAGGGTATTTATGAGGGTGTGCCCAATCCATTCGAGGCTACCAGGTATCACTCACTCTTGGTGGAGAGAGAATCCTTGCCCGATGAATTGGAGGTCACCGCCTGGACGGATAAGGATGAGATAATGGGAATAAGACACAAAGAGTATTTAATCGAGGGCGTTCAATTCCATCCCGAATCCATTCTCACAAAACACGGGAAAGACCTGCTCAGGAATTTTATCAGGATGGTAAAAAGAAAGTAAACTAGCTGTGTCAATATTTAAGCAATTCTAATGCATTGCAAATGGTCTTTAGTTAATTGGTGTTTATGCAGAATCAAATTCAAATGTAGATTCTCAAGTGTGTTAAAGCAATTAGTAACCTGAATATTCTGTTTACCTTAGAGAATAATAAGCCATTGACTCACAAGCGATTTTTATAAATAATAAAAATACCTTGCTGGGGGATCGTCTAACGGCAGGACGATGGGCTCTGGACCCATTAATCTAGGTTCGAATCCTAGTCCCCCAGCCAATCTCAGTAGTTATTCCCTTAAAGAAAGGTCCTTAACTTTAATATTAAAATAATTTCCTGCCTTCCACCCGGTTTTAAATTACAAGTCTAAAGGTAAGGATTGGATGATGACTTTTGGGTAAGAGGGTTTTACCTATTCTTAAGTGTCGTTGTGAAGCGTTCTCTGGCCTCCTCCCTCTCTTCGGCGGAGACCCTACTCCGTCTCTCAGTTAAACCGGTGGGTCGATCCGGGGTCCATTTTTTAGAAAACTGGATTCCCACTTAAAACATGTGGGAATGGCAGGAAGAGGAGAATCTCAATAGAACTCTTACCACTTCGTTGCATTGTATAATATTCCATCTATATTTTTAGGCGGGTTATGCATCAGTCCATCTTGCTCATGGATTCGTTGCTTTATAGGAGGTCTGGAATGCGGGAAATAAAACACCTGCATAAGTGGTTTATGCTCGGCTTAATTGTTATAAGCACAGTGCTCTTTGGATGCAATGATAGTAATGATAGTGAAAATGGTGAGGGTATAGTTTTTAGGTTTGATTTCGGTAACGAAACCCACGGTTGGGTCGGAGGATTTGCAGACTATCCTCAAGGGGAGGAGGATTTCTTTGAATTGATCTTCGACCATCGCGAACTACCGGAGAACTTAGACCCGAGCAGAAAGGCTCTTTTCCTGTCGGGCAACAACCACAGCGATGACCTATTCATGTTTTTAAAGCGTCAAATCACCGGGCTTGAGCCGGACACTACTTATCTGGTCGATTTTGAGGTTGAAATTGCCTCCGAGGCGGGGAAAGACTGTTCCGGCATAGGCGGTTCTCCGGCTATTACGCTCAAGGCAGGAGCGTCGATAATCGAGCCTGTTGCCGAGCCGGATGATACCGGTTTTCTGATGATGAACATCGATAAGGGGAATCAGACTGTGGGCGGGGAAGATGCCCAGGTTCTCGGTGATATTGGAGTGGATACCGATTGTACCAATCCGGTGTTTCAGATAAAAAGGATTGAGAGTGATCCCGGTAGTCTTTTTGAAGTTACTACGGATGAAACCGGGTTGGTCTGGCTCATTGTCGGCACCGATTCGGGATTTGAAGGGACCACAAACCTGTTTTACACAAAGATAAAAGTCACTTTCATACCCAGATAGTGATTAATGGTTTAATCCTTTAGCCTCTTCAACCACCCTACGTAGACGTCATTGCCCTCAACCTTAACCCGGTAGGCCGATACCGAATGGCCGCCGGGATGGTCGGGGAGTCCTGTTCTTACATCAAAGGTCCAGCCGTGCCAGGGGCAAGCGACGACATATCCGGTCAGTTTTCCCTCTCCTAGTGGACCGCCCATGTGCGGGCAGATGTAATTGATTGCATAGAATTCCCCGCTAACGTTAAAGAGCGCAATGGGTTTATCGAATGGACCCATCACTAATTTCCCCTGTCCGGGAGGAATCTCGTCAATTGTTGCTACTTTTCTGAAGCTTGGTTTGGACATGCTACATGATGCATGATACACGATTTTCTGGTTATCCTGAATCTTGCATCCTGAATCTTTACTTCACAGGCAAACTCAGGTGCACGCTTTCTCGTTTTAGGAACCTGCTGATTGCCTCTTTCCCGCCCTGTAATACCGATTCCCCGTCGCCAACGAGCACGGTGTCATACTCATGCTCGAGCAGTTTTCTGATCCCTTCCTTAGCTCCTTCCGGGTCTTTGTATTTATCCGCGGGGAGAAGAGAAAATTCGCCTTCAGGCCATCCGATGATCGCATCGCCAATGAAAAGAATCCCCCTTCCCCTGAGTAACAGAAGAGCGGTTTCACCAGGGGATTTGTTGTTGGGAACATTTATAGCCCGGAGATTCCCCGGCAGTATGTCGCCGTCATCAAAGGTGTGATCCGGTAATTGCTTTAGTAGAGGAGCATCGTTTTTGTTGATGTAAATCTCTCCACCAAAACGGTCCCGCAAATCGTAAGCCATACGTTCGTGGTCTTTGTTGGTTAGTATGATACGAGCGGGTGTCCCCAGTTTTTCCAGCTCGACCCGGTCAGCATCCTCCATTATTGCCGGGTCGATCACAATCAAGCCTTCGGCGCTTTTAAAGCTATATCCATTGAAGTTATAACCGTGCCTCGGGGAGAGCCACGACCATGTATAGATGCCTGGAATGATTTCCCTCACAGAATCACCTCCGTAACGGAATAGAAATAAATGTTCTTCTTAAATCACCAAATTAGATTTTAACTGTTTACCTTCAAATTGGTAAATAGAAGGAGGATAACCGAAGCGGCCAGGATTAAATGTTAGAAGAATTTGATATTCAAAAGCCCCACCATCGTGCCCACTATCAGACCGTATATTATGTGTCCTACCAGATGAGCAACGGCTACTTCCGAGCCAGCCTCACGAAATCTTTCCAGAGGATGATGTTCAGCCACGGAAACTACCAAGAGAAAGCTGAAAGCAACACCGTGAAAGAGCCCGATCATTGCCCCGGTGAGGATAAAATAGACTATGGAGGTAGGGGATAAAAGATTAATAAGCAAAATGTAGATGAAAGCGATAAGGGTTCCGGTAACCAGATGTATGATTAATCCTGGCTTAAAAGAGTTCTCATAGGAATGGGTGAATATGCTTCCTATAGCTCTTATCATATCGGCGTTTGCCACTCCGGAACGGGTAATAAGCCACATCACAAAACTCATTCCACCTGTTCCCAGTAGTCCCGCGAAAATAGTCTTAACTACTTGATCCATGATTCCTACCTCCTCTCTATTCTTTTATATTATTCTGAAATTTAAATCAATAGAACTTTTAAGACCTTCGCTCTCCCCGGTTTTGAAAGATTTTATATATTTTACAAGACAACTAGACCTAGACTCGTACCGGTGTACTCCGGTATATCGGTCGTGACGAAAATTTCGCACATCTACTTTTGGAATACCACGTATATAAGTTAGAAATACCAGAATTGACATTAAAACTCGGCCAATTAATAATAATTCCACCCAAATTCCCTAGCCATAGAGGAGAATGAGCCTTGAGAAAGAAGCTCCAACTAAAAAGAGAAGATAGCCGGAGGGAGCATTCGGCGATAGTTGTGGAGGGGCCTGATCGCGCTCCAAGTCGGGCAATGCTCAGAGCGGTCGGTTTCAAAGACGAGGATTTCAAGAAACCTATTGTAGGGATTGCCTCTACCTGGAGTATGGTCACACCCTGCAATATGCACATCGACAAGCTGGCGCTCGAGGCAGGGCGAGGGGTAGACAACTCCGGCGGCAAATCGATTATTTTCAACACCATCACTGTTTCTGACGGAATCTCCATGGGAACCCCGGGTATGCGTTATTCGCTTGTTTCCCGGGAAGTAATCGCCGATTCAATCGAGACGGTGGTAGGCGCGGAGGGTTTTGATGGAATCGTAGCCATAGGCGGCTGTGATAAGAACATGCCGGGCTGTGTTATGGCTATGGCCCGTCTCAACCGCCCTTCCGTCTTTGTCTACGGCGGCACCATTATGCCGGGCATTTATTGCGGAAGACCGGTTGACGTCGTATCCGTTTTCGAGGCTGTGGGTGCTCATGCCAGTAAAATGATCAATGACGAGGAGCTTAGGTCCATAGAGACATGCGCTATTCCCGGGCCGGGGTCCTGCGGCGGCATGTATACCGCAAATACCATGGCATCAGCAATCGAGGCGCTGGGCATGAGTCTACCCAATAGCTCGGCTCAG
>FWPU01000954.1_pt1 | contig 90326 bp, 81 predicted proteins | sample 2228361 | NCBI WGS metagenome assembly FWPU01 (sample SAMEA103939777, study PRJEB20133) | metagenome
CGCGTGCAGCCCCAGATAGAGGGCGTGGGCGAGCAGCAGGCCGAGCAGCCAGCTTGCCCCTTTCCAGCGCCGCCACTCGAGACTCGCGAGCTCGGCAAGTAGGCGAGGCAAGCGAGCATCCCGACTGCTGCCGCGATCGTCGGTCGGGCCCAGCGAGGCGGGAACATCGAAGCGCCGGCATTCTATCCCGGCGAGCGCTGAGGCTCAATCGCGGCGTCGTCTGGCGCCAGCGCCTGCGTTCCCCGGGGCGCTGCGCGAGGCGCGTGGCCGTCGTTGACGCCCGGCTCGGCCTCGGCCATACTGCGCCGCGGACACGGACCGCGTGGCATCCGGTCGGCACGCGGGAGCGTCAGGCACGATGGAGTCCGTCATGCGCGTGGGTCTCGACGGCCGAGCCCTCGAGTCGCCGGCCGCCGGAGTCCGCCGCTACACGCGCGAGCTGCTCGCGGGGATCAAGGGTCTGGGCCCCGGCATCGAGGTCGTCGTCTTTTCCACGTCCACGCGTCGCGGGTCGCGCTCGCCGACTCCCGGGAACGGTGAGCCGGGACGCTGGCGACGCGGGTCGAATCTGGTCTGGTGCCTCGCGGCCCTTCCGCTGGCTGTTCGGCGCGCCCCGGTCGATGTGTTCCACGCCCCGGCGTACACGGCGCCGCTCTGGGGCGTGCACCCTCTCGTGCTCACGATTCACGACGTCAGCTACGCGCGCCATCCGGAGTGGTATCCGTATCGGCGCGATGCGTGGCGGCGCGCGTTTTATCGGGCGTGTGCGCGTGCCGCGGATCTCGTCGTGACCGACTCGGAGTTTTCTCGGGCCGAGATCGCCGCCGCCTACGACATCGACCCGGCGCGCATCGCCGTGATCCCGCTGGGCGTGGGACCGCCCTTCGTCCCCGGCGAGGTGGATGGGCGCGCGCTGCCGCGGGGCGTTCGCGGGCCCTACGTGCTCCACGTAGGCGACCTGCACGCGCGCCGCAATCTGGTGACGGCGCTGCGCGCGGTGGTCTCGCTGCGCCAGCGGGTGGCCAGCCTCCGGTCGCTCCAGCTCGTGCTGGTCGGCGTCGACCGTGGCGAGGGCGGCCGGCTCGACGAGCTGGCGCGCCGCCTGGGTCATCCTGAAGCCCTGCGGTTTGCCGGCGTCCCGGGAGACGAGACGCTCGTGGACCTTTACCGTCGCGCCGCGGCCCTGGTGTACCCGTCCCGATACGAGGGCTTCGGTCTCCCCGTGCTCGAAGCGATGGCCTGCGGCACACCCGTGGTCGCCGCGCGGGCCGGTGCGCTGCCGGAGGTGGTCGGGCCGGCAGCGCCGCTCGTGGACCCGGACGATGTAGAGGGATTCGCCCGGGCGCTGGAGCCGGTGCTGATCGATCCGGAGGCGCGGAGGGAGGCGCAGCGGCGCGGGCTCGAGCGCGCCGCGCAGTTTTCGTGGCGTCGGACGGCGGAGCTCACGGTGGCGGCCTATCGGCGGTGCGCCGATGAAGCTAGTGCTCGGACGACCCGAGCGCGCGGTCCTGTCTGCTGACCGGATACGACAGATGGCCGTAGGACACAGCTCGGGCCTCCCGCGGATCGGGCGAAACGCGCGACGTCAGAGTTCGAGTCGGCACCCAGGTCACCTCTGGCGATGTTGGCCATGACCTCCATCATCATCGTCAACTACAACGGCGCCAGATGGCTGCCGCGGTGCCTGGCCGCGGTGTCGGCGCAGGACGGGGTGGACAGCCCGGAGATCATCCTGGTCGACAACGCCTCGAGCGACGGGTCGGTGGCGCTCGTGCGCGGACAGTTCCCGCAGGTGCGCGTGGTTGCGCTCGAGGACAATGTGGGATTCGCCGCGGCGAACAACCGCGGGGTGCGCGCGGCGCACGGCGAGTGTCTGGCGTTTCTCAACAACGACACCGAGCCCGGCCGAAACTGGCTCGCGGCGCTCAGGCGCGGCCTCGAGCAGCACCCCTGGGCCGCCATGGCGGCCTCGCGCATCGTCTTGATGGACGACCCGGAACGGCTCGACAGCGCGGGCGACGGTCTGACCCGGGCGGGGGGTGCGTTCAAGCACGGCCATGGGCAACCGGTCAGCGCGGCACTCGAGCCGCGCGAGGTCTTCGGCGTGTGCGGTGCGGCGTGTCTGGTTAGGCGCGAGGTCTTCGAGGCGGTCGGGGGGTTCGACGAGGGGTTTTTCCTCGTGCACGAAGACGTGGATTTTTCTTACCGCGCGCAACTGCTCGGGTACCGCTGCGTATACGTGCCCGACGCCGTCGTCAAGCACGCTTTCAGCCCGACGCTGGGGCGCGTGAGCGCGGCGGCGGTCTTCTACGGGCAGCGCAACCTGGAATGGGTCTACTGGAAGAACACGCCGTGGCCACTGCTCCTGCGCTCGCTGCCGGCCCACGTGGTCTACGATGCGGCGGCAGGACTGTACTTCGCGCGCATCGGGATGCTCGGCCCGTTTCTGCGCGGCAAGTGGGCGGCGCTTCAAGGCGCCCGCGCGTTGTGGCGCAAACGACGGGAGGTGCAGCGCCGCCGACGGACAGCGTCGCGGCGGGTGTGGCGGCTAATGGACCGGCACTGGCTGGGCCTCAAGCTGCGAGAGAAACGGTTCGACTTGCAAGCCGCCGAGGTGAAGTAAACAGGTAAATTAGGGTCCCCCACTCCATCGTCCGAGCGCCGAGGGGTGCTACCTCACCCTGAGTCGTCTTCCACCAGCTCGCGCACCAGACGGGCGATCGCGAGGCACGCGGTCAAGCCCGGAGAGTCGATGCCGGCCGCGTGCACGAGCGCGGGGAGGCGGCGATCGCGCCGGACGAGAAAATCAGCAAACGTCTCATCAGGCGGATGGAGTTTCGCGCGGAGACCGCTGCCAGCCAGCCGCAGATCCTCGAGTGCGACCTCCGGGAGCAGCTTGCGGGTCGGCTCGAGAAACGCCTCGACGGGCAAGCGATCGCCCTCGAGGTCGGTCTTGTCCTCCTGATACCGCGCCGTCGGGCCGACGAGGACGGACCTCCACGTGGTCTTCGTGAGGTGCACGCCCAGGCCGTGGCCGGAGGGCAAGGGCACCGGGTACACGAGGCCGTTCACGAGGTGGGCTCGCTTCGGAACGAGTTCCGCATACTCGCCCCGACAGGGGTAGATGGTAAACGCCTCGCCACCGAGCGCCGTCGACACATCGTCCGCATACAATCCGGCGGCGTTCACGGCGGTCCCGGCGTGAATCTCCTCGTGCGGCGTCCGGACCACGATGCCGCCGTCATTTGGGACGCCGCCGATGAACGGCGTGCGATAGAGCAGCGCGACGTCGCGATCCTTGCAGAGCGCTTCGAGCGCCCGCAGAAGGGCTTCGGGGTCGACGATCCCGGTATCCGGCGACCAGAGGGCTGCGCGAGCCCGGACGTAGGGTTCGCGCGCGCGCACGAAGGCCTCGTCCACGACCTGCAGGCGGACGCCATTGGCGCGCCCGCGAGCGAGGAGCTCGTCGAGGATGGAAACTTCGGATTCGTCGGCCGCGACGATGAGCTTGCCGCACCGCGCGTGGGGCACGCCGTGGCGGACGCAGAAGTCGTAGAGACGTTCGCGGCCCTCGACGCACAGGCGGGCCTTGAGGGACCCGGGTGGATAGTAGAGGCCAGCGTGGATGACGCCGCTGTTGTGCGTGCTCGTGTCCTGGCCCGGACGGGCGTGGCGCTCGAGCACGGCGACGGTGCGGCCGGTCGCCGCGATCTCTGCGGCCGCGGCGAGCCCCACGACGCCGGCGCCAACGACGAGGACGTCGATGTGTTCCATGGGAGGGGCGCGGCCCAGTGACGGCCGGTCTAAAGACCGGCCGCTACGTACCTTATCGCGGACGACCATTACCCGCAAGACGTAGCGGCCGACCTTCACGTCACACGCACGACGTAGCGGCCACCTTCGCGCGCACGACGTAGCGGCCGACCTTCAGGGTAGCGGCCGACCTTGAGGTCGGCCGTCCCCCGTCTCGCGTCCCCCCGTCCGCTGCCCCCACGCGTCATCGAATCGACAAGCTGTCGGCCGCGAGCAACGCGCGCCATCGAGCCCTGGCGGGTCTTCGGTGGTATAGTAGGGTGCCTTTCGTTCGGAGGCGAGAATGAATCGCGACGGCGCTCGCCAAGATGCTGAACTGATCGCGAGGCTCCGCGCGCGCCAGGCTCGGGTTGGGGTCATCGGCCTCGGCTACGTCGGCCTGCCGCTCCTCGTGGAGTTCGCCCGCGGCGGCTATACCGCGATCGGGTTCGACGTCGACGACGAGCGCGTGGCGCGGGTCAACCGGGGAGAGTCTTACATCCCCGACGTGCCGTCGGAGGTCCTCCAGCCGCTCGTCCAGGCCGGGCGCCTCCGCGCGACCACGGACTTCGGCGCGCTGGCCGGCGTGGACACGGTCGACATCTGCGTTCCCACGCCGCTCCGGAAGACGAAGGACCCTGACCTTTCCTACGTCGTGGCCGCCGTCGAACAGATCGCCAAGGTCCTGCGCCGGGGGCAACTGGTCGTCCTCGAGTCGACGACGTATCCGGGGACGACCGAGGAAGTGGTGCTGCCCATTCTGGAGCGCGGAGGCCTGAAGGCGGGCGAGGACTTCTACCTCGCCTTCTCGCCCGAGCGGGTCGATCCGGGCAACGCGGACTGGCCGACCCACCGCATTCCCAAGGTCGTCGGCGGCATCGACGCGCGGTCGACCGCCGTGGCCGCGGCGCTGTACGAGGGCATCATCGCCGAGGTAGTGTCCGTGTCGTCCACGCGGGTGGCCGAGATGGTGAAGCTGCTCGAGAACACGTTCCGCGCGGTCAACATCGGCCTGGTGAACGAGCTGGCGCTCATGTGCCACAAGCTGGGCCTCGACGTCTGGGAGGTCATCGAGGCCGCCAAGACCAAGCCGTTCGGCTTCATGCCGTTCTATCCAGGGCCTGGCCTCGGTGGCCACTGCATCCCCATCGATCCGTACTATCTGAGCTGGAAGGCGAAGATGAACGGGTTCGAGAGCCGGTTCATCGAGCTCGCCGGGCACGTGAACGCGAACATGCCGCGGTTCGTCGTCGAGCGCGTGGCGGAGGCCCTGAACGACGTGGGCAAGCCCGTGCGGGGGTCGCACGTGCACCTCTACGGGGTGGCCTACAAGCCCGACGTCAACGACACGCGGGAATCGCCGGCCGTCGACATCGCGCTCTTGCTCCGCCAGCGGGGCGCTGTCCTGTCGTACAGCGATCCGTACGTCTCGGTGGTGGATCAGTCGGGCTTGCGCCTCGAGGCGATCGAGGAGCACGAGGCCCTCGCCCGCGGGTTCGACTGCGCGGTCATCACGACCCATCATCGCGCCTTCGACTACGCCGCGCTGGTCGCCCGCGCGCCGCTCATCGTGGACACGCGCAACGCGCTCAAAGGATATCGCGGAGCACATATTGTGAGGTTGTGAGGCGTGCCAGTTCCGTCCTCGAGCTCGGCCTGACCTACGCTATTGCGACCGCCGGCGTGGCGAAGGGGGGTCGGGGTTCGAAGCTGGTGGCTGGACAGGATTGAAATGCAAAAACGGGCACTCATCACCGGGATCACGGGTCAGGACGGGTCGTATCTGGCCGAGCTGCTGCTCGAGAAAGGCTACGCGGTCTACGGCGTCGTCAGACGCCTGAGCGCGCCGAACGTGTGGCGCATCGAGCACCTGCTCGACCGGATCGAGCTCCGGCCGGCGGATCTGCTGGACCAGCTCTCGCTCATCCGGCTGCTCCAGGACGTGCGACCGCACGAGCTCTACAACCTGGCGGCCATGTCGTTCGTGCCGGCGTCGTGGGATCAGCCGATGCTCACGGGCGAGTTCAATGCGCAGGGGGTGACGCGCATCCTCGAGGCGGTCCGGACGGTCGACCCGACGATCAAGGTGTACCAGGCCTCGTCCAGCGAGATGTTCGGGAAGGTGCGCGAGGTACCGCAGAACGAGCTGACGCCGTTCTATCCGCGGAGCCCGTACGGCGTCTCGAAGGTCTTCGGCCACTACATCACGGTGAACTACCGCGAGAGCTACGGGCTGTTTGCGTGCTCCGGCATTCTCTTCAACCACGAGTCGCCGCGCCGCGGTCTGGAATTCGTGACGCGCAAGGTGAGCGACGGTGTCGCGCGCATCAAGCTCGGGCTGGCCGATTCGCTCGCGCTCGGCAATTTGGACGCGCACCGCGACTGGGGCTACGCGGGGGACTACGTGCGGGCGATGTGGCTGATGCTGCAGCAGCCACAACCGGACGATTACGTCGTGGCGACGGGCGTGAGCCACTCGGTGCGTGACGTCGTGGAGGTGGCCTTCGGCCACGTGGGGCTCGACTGGCGCAAGTACGTGAGGCAAGACCCGAAGCTCATCCGGCCGGCGGAGGTGGACCACCTGGTCGGCGACGCGTCGAAGGCGCGGCGCATCCTCGGGTGGGCACCGACGGTGGATTTCGAGCACCTCATTCGCATGATGGTGGACGCCGACCTCCAGCGTCTCGGGGCCGGACGCGCCGCGCCCGTGCGCGCGGTCACGGGATGACGGTGCTCGTCACCGGAGCGGCTGGGCAGCTCGGGGCGGCCATCGTGAGTCGGCTCCGGGCGAGGGCGGACGTCGTGGCGTGTGGACGCGACGAGCTGGACGTGACCGACCAGGCGACGGTGCGTCGCGTCGTGGCGGACATCCGGCCCGCGGTCATCGTCAATTGCGCAGCCTACACCCGGGTCGACCAGGCGGAGCGCGAGCCGGTCGCGGCCTTCGCCGTGAACGCCCTTGGCGTGCGGGCACTCGCCCGGGTGGCGCGCGAAACCGAGGCGGTGCTCGTGCACTACAGCACGGATTTCGTGTTCGATGGTCGGGCGAATCGGCCGTATCGGGAAGAAGCTACGCCGAATCCGCAGAGCGCCTACGCTGCCTCGAAGCTGCTCGGCGAGTGGTTCGCTGCCGACGTGCCGCGCCACTACGTGCTTCGGGTGGAAAGCTTGTTCGGCGGACCGCGACGCAAGAGCAGCGTGGACAAGATCATCGACGGGCTGCGCGCTGCTGAGCCGGTGCGGGTGTTCGTCGATCGCACGCTCTCGCCGAGTTATGTGGACGACGTCGTCAGTGCGACCGAAGCCCTTCTGACTCGTCAGGCCGAACCCGGGCTCTACCACTGCGTCAATAGCGGCGCCTGCACCTGGTACGAGCTGGCGGAAGAGGCCGCCCGGTTGCTCGGCGTGCAGCCCACCCTCGTGCCGATTCGGGCGGCGGAAATGCGATGGCCAGCCGCTCGTCCGCTGTACTGCGCGCTGTCGAACGCGAAGCTCGCGAGCGCTGGGGTGACGATGCCGTCGTGGCAGAACGCCCTCGCCCGGCACATTGCGCGCGTGCGGGCGGACGTGCGCGCGTAAGGATCGAGTGGCGGCCGACCTTGAGGTCGGCCGGTCGGCCGGGTGAGCAATGGCACCAGATCGTCAGGAACTCGCCTCAGTCACGCTGATCGTGTTCGACTTCGACGGCGTGTTCACGGACAATCGCGTGCTCGTGGCCGAGAATGGCGCCGAAGCGGTCTTCTGCTCGCGCGCGGACGGCCTGGGGATCCAGCTCCTGCAGCGGGCGGGCGTGGCGGGGCTGGTGCTCTCGACCGAGACGAACCCGGTCGTCGAGGCGCGGTGTCGCAAACTGGGCCTCGAGTGCGTGCAGGGACGGTGGAACAAGGTGGAGGTTCTCGAGCGCATCCTGGCCGATCGCGGGCTCGCGCCGGCCGACGTGGCCTACGTCGGCAACGACGTCAACGACCTCGCGTGCTTGGCCCGCGTCGGTGTGCCCATCGCGGTCGCCGACGCGCACCCGAGCGTCCGGGCCGTCGCCAAGCTGGTGACGACGCGGAAGGGTGGTGAGGGCGCGGTGCGCGAGGTGTGCGAATGGGTGCTCGCGGCGCGCGGGGTGGACGTCGCGCGCGCGTTCGCGGAGGCGGGTGGTCGGTGACGGTCGAGGGATCCGGCCGGTCTAAAGACCGGCCGCTACGTTACCGCGACGTCTGGCTGTAGCGGCCGACTTTCAGGTCGGCCGGGACCGCGAACGCCGATCGCGGCGTAATCGAGATACGTGAACAGCAACTGGTTCAGCTTGCGCGTGTTCTCGTTGACGACCTCGACGAGGGCGGCTAGCGCTGCGCGACCTTCGCCCTCGCCGCTCGCCCGCGGTACCGCCGCGGGCTGCAGCTTCGACGCATCCGGAAACGGCGCCCGGTAGCGGACGGCCGTCCGCTGGAACCCGCTCGCCACGAGCAAATACACGAGCGTGTCGGGATGAAGGGGACGGACGTGCGTCAGATCGCGAAGGTAGCTCTCGAAGAACGCATACCAGCAGGCGGGGTTGATCGTCTCGAGCACGATCTTCGATCCCGGCCGGAGCTTGTGGTAGGCGGTTTCGAGGAATCGGATCAGGTAGGTGGGCTCGAGATGCTCGACGACCTGGGCTGCGAACAGGCCGCCCAGCGCGCCGTCGGGCAACGACTCGAGATAGCCGAGGGCATCCGCCTCGGCGACCTCGAGGCCGCGCGCGCGGCAGACTTCCACCATCTCATGGTTGAGGTCCACCCCGCGGGCCACGATGCCGTGCTCCCGTAAGAGATCGAGGAACTCGCCGCGCCCACACCCGACGTCCAGCACGTCGGAGGCGCCCTCAAAATCAGGCACGTACTCGGCGAGCCTGGCCCGGATGTCCTCGCGGGTGCCTCGGAACTTGTCCTCGAAGCCGACATACTTGTAGGCGTCGAGCGTCGAGGCGGGCCCGGAGCCTGGGCGGGGGCAGTCGACCTGAAGGCGGCCGACCTGAAGGTCGGCCGCTACACCAGGGGGAGAAGCTGCACCAGGGGGAGCAGCTACACCCGGAGGAGGAGCTACACCAGGGGGAGCGGGCGGCGCGACGGCCGGCGCGGCGGCCATCAGGCGCTCGAGCTCGCGCTTGAGCGTCGCGGAGGCCTGGTGCAGCACGGCGAGCGAAGACCGCACCTCGTCCACACGCGCCGCGTACCGCCGCTCGCGCGCGACCATCGACTCCCACCGCTTCTGCAGCTCGTCCGCCACCGCGTCGAGACCGGTCGTCAGGGCGAACTGCAACCGACCGCCCACATCGCGGTCCTTGGTGTCGACATACCCGGTGATCTCCTGCGCCCACTGGACGAGCCGCGACTCGAAGGTCAAGAGCGCCCCGAGCTGCGCCGCGACGAGCGCGATGAGCGTGTCGATGGCCTTCTTCGTCTCGCGCGCCGTCGTCACGTTGCGATTGATGTGATCGACGAGCGCGCTGTTGAACCGCTGCTGCTGCTCGAACAGCGGCCCGACCAGTCGCCACACGAATCGTCGAACGCGACCGCGCCAGCCGCCGCCCAAGGCCAGACCGCCCGCCGGCACGATCGCCCAGAGCTCGTTGAGCGGCGTGATCTGGTACTCGTCGAAGGCCGGCGGCGGATGAGGAATCTCCGGGAGCGCGCGCAGAATGCTGCGGTCGAGCTCGGTCAGGGCGTCGTTGTAACGACGGTCGTACTCGTCGCGCTCGCGCTTCAGGCGCTCGAGGTCGTCGGACGTCAGGGTCGGCCTGGACATCGCTCGGAGTCGACGCCGCCGCGTCGAAAACAGGCGCCCCTGAGCGTAGCACGCCACTCAGGCATCGAGGAAGTCTACCCCGACACCGATTTTCGCTAGCAACGCCCTGGCGTGCGACGTTCCATCCTCGACGAGATGCGTGGGCCAGCCGGTGCGCGTCTCGCCCGGCCCGGTGCCGGAGCGCTGCCGCGCGAGGTCGATCACCCGGCGGTAGTCTTCGACCATGTGGGCGAGCGTGTGGTGCTCGAGATACCAGGCGCGCGCCGCCGCGCCGAGACGCGCGCGCAGCGTGGCGTCGCGCGCCAGCCGGTCGACCGCGAGCGCGAGCGAGTGGTCCTCGTCCAGGATGTCGACGGCAATACAGACGGGAGCCAGCGGGTCAAGGGCGTCGTGGGATGGCCGGTCTGGCGACGGCCGGTCTAAAGACCGGCCGCTACCGCGACGGGGGAGGGGTGTCGCCGCGGGCAAGACCGACCAGTCGCGCGGGTCGAGCGCCGGAATGTCCACCGTGTGAGCGAGGTCGGTCGCGATCGTGGGCTTGCCGGCGGCGAGACAACGCAGCCACGACGCGGAGGTTTCCCGGGCGGTGGGCCACCGGAGGCAGAAACAGACGTCGGCTGCCAGGAGCAATCCAGGCAGCTCGTCCTCGCTGACGTATCCGGTCACCGTCACCGTACCGCCCGCGCCGAACCGGGCGATGTCGACCCGCACGTCGTAGTGCGCGGCGAGATCGCCCACGAGCAGCAGGTGCACGCGGGCGCCGCGCGCCGCGAGCCCGGCGACGGCACGAACGGCCGGGGCAAGGCGCTTCTCCGGCGTGAGCCGACCGAACGCGGCGAAGACAACGGTGTCCGGAGCGAGACCATACCGCGCCCGGACGACCATCCGCGCGTCGGCCGCCCGGTGTCCGTCGCACGGGCTTGCGGGTACCGGTCGAGTACCCGGGGAGCTTGCCGCGAGCGGGTCCGCCACGCCCATTCGGATGATCTCGACCGGCGCGCCGGGAAACGTCTCCGCGAGCTCGTGCGCCAGCCAGGGGCTGTGCACGGCGACCACGCGCGCCGCTGCCACCGGCACGCGCAACATGGGGTAGAAGTACTGCAGCGCCCCGAGCAGACCGAGTCGGCCGACATCCGCCACGCCGGCGACGGCGCGGGGGTGAGCGAACTCGAACTCGGCCGCGTACTCCTGCCACCGTCGCCGTTCGAGCAGGGCGCGCGCGCGGGCGTGATGCAGCACGCCGTCGTGCAACACGACGAGGCCCGGGTAGCGAACGAGATACGGCCACAGGTAGTCGTGGCAGGCCTCGTTGCCCACTTGGTACACGACCAGGTCATAGGGATCGCGCGCGTGGCGCCAGACGAACGCGTGGGCGTCGAGCACGCGCACCTGCGCGACGGCTTCGGGGGTGTCGTCGCCAATCGGCGCGGGCGGCTCCGAGGGGCGCGACTGAGCAAGCCAGACGGGAGAAGCGCCGGGTGGCGCCGCGGGGATCCGCTCGGCGAAGACGTCGATCGCGTAGCCGCGCGCCAGCAGCGGCAGCAGCTCGGCGTTGTAGGCAGCGATCCCCGACCGGAGCGGCGGCAACGGCGCGAACCAGGCGAGGCGGGTGGGCCGGGTGGCGAGGGGCATGGGCCGACCGCCTACCGCGCGCACAGCACCAGTTCGTTGACGGACCAGAACCACGGCTGGGCGTGGCCCGTCTGGCGCAGGCGCAACCCGCTCAGCGAGATCGGGGGCAGCGGGATCTCGATCGGCGCGCGTGCCGGCTCGCGCAACAAACCGAGCAGCATGAGTGGAAGCGTCCGGCCGCGATAGAGCGTGACAGGAGCGTGCGGCCCACCGCTCCCGGCCTCGCCCTCAGGGCGACCCTCTACGACCAGCTCGCGCGGGTAGTCCCCTCCGCTCGCGTCGGCCATCTCCAGGCGCACGAGCGCCAGCGGTTGCGGTCGCTCGAAGGCAATGTCGATCCACTCGTCGCCGACCTGCGGCCGCCCGCTCAGCCACCGCGTGTTGATGTCGCCGTCGAGCATGCGGTCGATGCGGCTGGGCGCGTCGGACACGCTCACCGTGAATTCGCGACGCTCGAGACGGCGGGCGCACGCGAACGCCCCGGCGGGCCACGGCGCCTTCCAATCCGCGAGGCGAAACACGACGACGCGTCCGAAGGTGACGACCTCCAGGACCTGTGAGGCGTCACGGCCGGGGTCCCTGCCCGCCGCGCCAGGCTCCGGCCCCGCGAGGGCGCGAAAGGCTTCGTACAGCGCCATCGCGTACTGCGGATCGTCGTAGTCGGAGAGGTGCAGCAGGACATAGCGCACGCCCACCGCGCGCAACGCCTCCACCACCGCCGGGATCTCCCTGATCGACAGGGCCGGACTCTCGTACAGGTAGCGACGGAGCGGTGAATCGTACCCGCTGAAGCCATTCACGATCGGCTTGCCGTGGACGAGCGTGGCGTACTGATAGCGCAACTCGCGCTCGAGCAGCCAGCCCCGGTCCCAATCCCCCAGCGGGAGTTCGATCACGCCGCCAGCGGGCGCCTCTCGCAACCACGCATAGGCGCGCCGCGCCTGACCGCTGGGGCTCGCCGGGAACGGCGCCACGCGCACCTGCCCGTACCCCTCGCCCATGATCGCCAGCGCAAGAAGAACCGTCGCCGTCGCGGCGCCGCGCGGGGGAAGCCGCGCGAGGAGGCGTCCGACGCCCATGGCGGCCAGCGCGACGAGCGCCAGGTAGACCATCACGGCCGCGCGCGCCGGGACGCGCAGGCCGTCGAGCCCGGGCAGCGACCGGAGCAACCAGTCGTACGGTCCGCTCGCCAGGAGCGGACGACCCCACGCGCGCGGTTCGGGGCCGAGCGACAGCAGAAAGCCCGTCACGGCCATCACCGCGTAGAGCGACGCCAGGCGCCGCGGGTCGTTTCGGGTCGCGTCTCGCCGTCGCAGTAACACCAGTCCGGCCAGCACCGGGATGGTCACGCCAGGGAACAGTTCTCGCTCGCCCGGCGCCCGAGGCAGCCACGCCCCCCACCAGTGCAACTTGGCCGTCGTCTGCAGGTAGGATGCGACATCGGCGCTGTACATCACGATCTCGTCGCGCGCCCGGCGCAGCCCGTACTCCCGGCGCACGGCGTCGTAGGCGAACGCCGCTGGCGCGAGAAGAACCGCGATGACGACCGCGACCGCGACGAGATGGCCCATGGCGCGCACCCGGTGTTCGCACCGCCTGAGTTCGAACAGCAGGACGATAGCCACGGCGAGCGCCAGGAAAAACAAGAAATAGCCGTTCGACAGGCCCTGGAGGAGGAAGGCCAGGGCGAAGACGGCCAGCCACCGGGGGCGCGTCGTGCCGCTCGCGAAGTAGCGATGCAGGCTCCACAACGCAATCGGCATCCAGCCCCACACGAGAACCTGCAGGTGAGCGACGTGCACGGTCCGGTACGGATGGAACGCGAAGGCGAGCGCCGCCAGCCAGGCGGCATCCCGTCGGCCCGTTAACCAGCGGCCCAGAATGTACATGCCGGCGCCAGCCAGCACGTAGGATCCGAGGAATGCAGCGTTGTAGGCGAGCACCGGGTTGTGCGAGAGCCACTGCACGGGGGCCGTGAGAACCGCGATGCCGGTCAGGTGCTCGGAGAAGGCGAGGGTATGGCGATAGGGGTAGAGGATCGGCGCGTCCCAGACCCCTTGAAGGCCGTAAGGCAGGCGGCTCGTGACCCAGGCGAGCGTCCAGGTGTTCAGCAGCGGATCCCCCAGATCCCCGGGCAGGCCACGGGTGAGGAGCCGCGCCAGCGGGTAGGTCATGAACAGCGTGAGGGCGAGGAGACCTCCGACCACGGCACTCGCTTCTTTCCACCACGCCGCTGGTCGCAGGGTGGAGGTCGGCGACGAAGGTGCTCCTCCGAGCTGGATCATGAGCGCTCTGGGTTACCGCCGCCCGTCGGACACTGCCTCAGGGATTTTGTACACCGTCAGGGTCGGTCCCGGATGCTCCTTCGTCTCCCTGAACGCGGCGAGCCGCACGAGTCGCCGGAAGAGTCGCTGGTACTCGGCGTATTCCTGTGGGAAGCGTTCCGGGGTCGCGAAAATGGCGCCGTGCACCTCGGACGAGGCCACGAGAAACTCGTAGCCTTCGTCTCGATACGCGTCGAGCGTCTTCTGGATCAGCCTGCGCACGTGCGTGACGCGATAGCGGCCCGGCGGTAGCCACAGCGCTTGTCCCTCGATCACGACCGCGGCGCCAGCCGGGAGCTCTTCGAGCAGCCACGCGTGGGCCAGCGACTGGGTCGTGGCCTTCGAGATCCGGCGGTCGAACCCGACCGATGCGAGTGTCGGAGGAACGAGCGCAGCAGCGACGAGTCCGGCTGCGACGCTGCGATGCACCCATCGAGCCATCGCCACTCGCTGCCACCACCGGAGGCTCGAGATGATGGCGGTGGCCATGAGGATGCACGCCACCGGGTACAGGGGCATCAGGTAGCGCCCGAAGACGCGGCCTCGTCCCGCGATGAGCTGGAAGCAGAGCAGCGCGAAGACCAGCAGCAGCCACCAGCGGGCCCGGTGTGGCCCCCGCACACCAGCCACGAAAGCCACGGCCAGCCCCGCGAAGAGGAGCACAAGTCCGGGCCAACCCAGACTGAGACGCAGGTGGATCAGGTAGGAGAGCCACCTCGGCTTACCTGCCGTGCCCGATGGCGGGTAGTGCGAGGCGAGGTACGCGAAGCCGTTCAGGAAACCGGGGAGGTCGAGCCACGTATAGGGTGCCGCCAGAAGAAACGTTGCGACGCAGGCGCCGGCGGCCACCATCGCCGCGCGCACCCGGTCGCGGGCCGGGTACTCCTCGGCGCCGATGGCCGCGACCGCGGGAAACGTCACCGCCAGGACGCCGGGATACTTGCTCGCAGCCGCGAGGCCGGCCGCGACACCCGCCCAGACGAACTGGCGGACGCTCGGTCGCTCACGCGCCCTGAGCGCCAGCAGCAAGCTCAGCGTGGTGAACAAGGTCAGGGGGATGTCCGTCAGGACGTAGTGCGACTCCCGCACGTGCTGAGGGACCACCGCCATGAGGGCCACCGCGAGCAGGGCCTCGGCGACGCCCCAGCGGAGGCCAATGCGGTAGACGACCCAGAGGGTGGCGGTTCCCAGGGCCGCACTCCCTGCGCGCCCCCACAGATAGAAATCCGCCGCGCTCACCGCGTCGAGCGACGTCCACTTGCCCGAAAGCGCGCCGGCGAGAAAGCGCATGCAGGCGACGACGAGCTGAAGGTGCAGGTAGAAGCCTGGGTAGTCGAAAAAGTGCGGGTTCAGCTCGCCCGTTTTCATCATGCGGACGACGCGCTCCATGATCTGGGGCTCGTCGGCCGCGACGGCGTAAGGGATGTCGTGGCCGAGGGCCCAGAAGCGCAGGAGGCCCCCGGCGGCCAGCGCGCAGGCCAGCCCAGCCAGCACAGGGAATGCCTCCGACCATTCGCCCCGTGTTCGCGTGACCATCCGCGTCGCGAAACGTGCCGTGCTCCGGCCTTTTATACACCACACCGGCGCTGTGTTCGCCGCTCGCTCCGCGCCTGGGGGAGGCACGCCGTAGCGGCCGGTCTTTAGACCGGCCGGCAGCCACTCTCCTCGCGATACCGCGCCGCGAAAGCCCCGAGCGTGACCCCGCGGACGCCGTCCCGCGCAAGGCGATCGAAGAGACTGTCCAGCCGTTCGTACAACCGTTCGACGTCGGCCGGCGTTGGATTGTGCGGCGACGCACCCGGCATCAGCTCGGACGAATGGAACATCATCTGGATCACCGGCAGGCGCAGTCGGCGCGCGGTCCGGTAGACTGCCTCGAGTCTCGCGACGCTCATGTCGGCGAAGGGGCGGAACCACTGCGGAGCGATCTGGAACACCCGGTTGAGGGCGCGCACGAGTCTCGCCTTTCGGTGCCGGCGGTAGAGCGTCCGCAGGAGCGCCGAGCGCCGCATGAGCGCGTTCGTGTGGACGATCGTCACGGGCACCTCGAGCAGGTCGGAGGCGCCCGGGCGAGACGGGTCGCTCCACGCCATGAAATACGGGCACACGGGCGCCCGCGTGTAGTCCTGCCCGCGCTCGCGCGCGCCCGGGTCGCGCCAGTCGACGAGCGGTGTCACCGAGGCGTCGACCTGGTAGCCTTCGTCGAGCAGCGGCGCGATGTGCGCGGCTGAGAAGCCCCAGCGGCCCGCACGGTAGCTTCGAGGCGGTGCCCCGAGCTTGGCGGCGAGCGCCTCGGTCAGCGTGCGGAGCTTGCGCACGAACAGGGCCGGCGGGAGCTCCGACGGATAGGGGCTCGACCGCCCGGGCGCGTCCCACTGTGGGTCGAACGGCGGCGTCGTCCATGGATGGAGGTGCGCACCGATTTCGGCTGTGCCCTGGCGTCGGTAGGGCGCGAGGATCTCGTCGAACGCTGGACTCGAGATGACCTCGAACGTGCACAGGTACGTCGGGGGGAACCCGTAGTGGTCGCAAAGGGCCTGGAAGCGAGGGATGGCGCGCAGGTTCTCCGTCGTGACCGCGGACGCGCCGGTCCACTGGTTGTCGGGCTCCGTGTCGATCGTGATGACGAAGTCCATGGGGTTCGGTCGGCCGGTCTGAAGACCGGCCGCTACGTACTGTTGGAAACCGCCGTCGTGCCGGCCGGTCTAGAGACCGGCCGGCAGGTACTGTGTGTTAGAAACCACGGTAGCGGCCGGCCTTTAGGTCGGCCGTCTCCCTGCACGTCGGCCGTCTCCCTTCAGGTCGGCCGTCTCCTTCCAGATCGACCATTCAACCCGATCTCCCGCGGTCTCGAGCCGACCCCGTCTCGAGCACGTATTCCATGTTCGTGACGAGAAGATCCCGGAGGAGCGGCACGCGCGGCACCTGTCCGCTCAGCGAGCGTGGCAACAGGCGCCGCGCCAGGCGACTGACGTACAGGTCCTCGCGGACGATGCGGAAGCCTGCGCGCGCGATGTCGCGTCGCAGCCGCCGGACCGTCACCGGATAGAGCAAATCGTCCTTTCGGCGTTCTCCCCGCCGCGCGGCGGCGATGAACGACGATCCTTCGGGCGGCGTGTCGAGCCAGTCCGGATGCGTCTTGGCCAGCCAGCGAACCAGGGCGAACGCTGCGCGCCGCCCGAGGAGCAGGTGCATCGGGACGGGCACCTTCAGCCGCGGCAGGTGCGCGCCGCTCGGCGACAGATACGGCGCCGTTTCGAGAAAGCACAGGCCGCTCGCCTTGAGCACGCGTCGCGCTTCCTGCAGGTACGCGAGCGGGTCGGCGACGTGCTCGATGACCGCGTGGGAAAGCACGAGGTCGAACGTCTCGCTCGGGAACGGCAAGCGGGTCCCGTCGGCCTGGACGAACCGGACGTTGCCGACCTGTCGCTCGCGCGCGAGTCGGACGCCAGCCTCGCGGAATCGATCGGTCGGGTCGATCCCCACGACGAACGTCGTCTCCTCGGCGAACGACACGCACATCCCCCCGCCGCCACACCCGTTGTCCAGGATACGTCCGAAGTGTGTGACGCCCGCGCGCTCGAGGTAGCCGATGAGCTTGGCGCTGCGCCAGTACTCGAACACGGCGTAGTCGTAGTCCGAACGAAAGCGCACAGCGCCGTGCGCGTCGATCGCTCGGTCGTCGATGCGTCTCAATCGGGCGTCCTCTCGGGGATCGGCCGGGCTGAAGCCCGGCCGCTACGTCCGCCATCCGCTGCGTCGCCCGCGCCGCTACGCTTCGCCTGCGCGTTCCTCGCTGGGCTTGACGAGCGCCCACACGTCGCGTCCGCGCGCGAACGCGCCGAGGTGCTCGACGCGCGAGCCTGTTGGCGCGAGCCGCCGAATGTCGTGATTATACGTGTAGGCCGGATCGGTCACCGTGTCGACGACCATGACGCCACCCGGGAGAAGATTGTGGGTGAAGTAGGTTTGAAGCATGGCGCCCAGGAGATCGGGTGGCACCTGGTGAATCCAATTCACGAGCACGATCGCGTCATAGCGCCCTTCGAGCGGGCTGTCGGGAAACTCGAACCGGCGGAACGCCAGGGCCCGTTGGCCCCTCGCCGCGGCGAGCACACGCGCGGCGGCCACGGCGCGGCTGTCGCGGTCGAGCCCGAGGCGCGACCGAAACCGAACCCGGCGCAGGATGTCCCCGAGCCCGCAGCCGATCTCCACGATGGTCCGGCGGTCAGGCGCGGGCCGCCGGTTCAGAAAGTCGACAATCGGCCGCACATAGGCTTCGTCCGGGTGCCCGAGATGCCAGCGGTCGAACCGGAAGAACCAGTAGAGCACGTGCCGGTCGAGGCGGCGCCACGCCCGGACCACCCGGCGCAGCCGGCATCTCCACCCACTCGACCTCGACACGTCGCTCGGCGGACTCGCCGCGGTCATCGGCTCACTCGGTCGGCGGCGCGGCCACGGCGTGGTTACGCGGCAAGTCTTTCGCCGAGCGCCGGCCTCGCGTTCTGATCAGCGCGGGCACCTGCCTCAGCTCGGCGAGTTCGTGTCGCTCGAGGAAGCGCAGGGCAAAGAGGCCGGCGGGAGCGATGGCGAGGAGCGCCGAGCGGACGAGCAGCGAGCGCCACGTCGGCGGGCCGCCGACGAGCTGCATGGCGCCGTAGACGCCGAGCGAGACGCCTGCCAGTTTGGCCAGTCGGGACAGCTCGTACGGAATCGGATAGGCCCGCTGCGCGAGGTAGACGGCCGTGGCCGTCGACGCCGTGTGTCCCGCGACGGTGGCCACCGCGGCGCCCACCAGGCCGAAGCTGGGAACCAGCAGGAAGCTGCCCGCGACGCTCGCAACGGCGCCGACGGCCGTCACGATCGGGTAGGCGCGAGTTCGCTTGGCGATGTTGAACGAGGTGGCGACGAACCAGGTGAGCGACTGGACTGCGAGGCCGACCGCGATGATCGGGACGACCGTGGCCGCGGCGTGGAACGGCGGCGGCACCATCAGGACCACGAGGTGGTCGGCGAGGCCGGCGAGCGCCAGGGTGAGCAGGGCCAGCACCCCGAAGGCGTAGGTCGCCAGGCGCGCGAAGAGCCGCGGCGCGTCGGGTCGGCGCATCGAGTCGAACGCGAACGGCATCCACGCCGCTTCGAAGGCGACCGGGAACAGTTTGAGCACCGCCGCGATGCTGGTGGCGATGAGGTACACGCCGACCTCGCGCAGCGGCAGGTACAGGCCCAACACGAACCGGTCCGCCATCGCCATCGTCTGGCTCAGCAAACCGTGCGGCACCTGGGGAAGGCCGTACCGGAGCATCGCCGCGAGCGTGGGCCACGACCACCGCCAGGCCACCATCCTCCGGAACGTGGGCGCGAGCGCTCCGGCGAGGATGAAAATCACGACCGTGTCGGCCAGGACGAGGCCGAGGACCCCGTGTCGGACACCGACGACGAGCACGAGCCGCGCGAGGATGGTGCCGAACGAGCGGACGAAGGTGAGCGCGGCAAAGCGCGCTGCGCGTTCCTGGATGCGAAGCAGCGTCAGGGGCAGGAAGAGGAAGTTGCCTGCGAAGCTGTTCGCGACGAGCAGGACGTAGGCCGGCCAGAAGTCGAGCGTGCCGAAGAGGCTGCGGTTGAGCGGAGTGCCGACCAGGATCAGCACGAGCAGGATCGCCCCGTTTGCGAGGGCGAGAAACCAGGTGACCGTGCCGGCGAGCGTGCGGCGCTCCTGGTCGTCACGGCAGTCGTAATAGAATCGCAGGAACGCCGCGTCGAGGCCCCAGCGGTAGACGGGCTTCAGCAACGCTTCCACCACGAGGAGCAGCGCGAACGCGCCGTACTCGCGGGTCGAGAGCACGCGCGTGTAGACGGGCAATAGCAGGAAGTTGATCGCGAGGACCGCGACGTCGGCGGAGCCGTACGCGGCGAGCTGGCGCGACACGCGGCGGACGTTGTCGAACATCGGCGGCATTATAGTGCCGGGGCACCGGGACACATCGTTTCGGATCGGCCAGGGGACCGCTCGGGGTCTGTGGCGGCGCCGGCGGTGTCGTCTCGCGGCGCGCACCTGAGCGGGGCAGAGCGATCGACCGGACCCGGACAGGGTGATCAGAGGGGAAGGGAGAACGGCCGATGCGCGTCCTCATGGTGAGCCCGCATCTCCCACCCGATCAGGCGGCGAACGCGCTGCTGCCAGCGACGCTCGCGCGAGAGCTGTCGCGGAGCGGTGTCGAGGTGACGCTCGCGGGCCATCTGCCCGCTGTCGCCGAGGAACCGGGCTCGGGCGAACACGGGCCGGCGAAGGGCGCGGGGGCCCTCGGTAAGGAGCGGTCGCCGACCTCGTCGGCGGCACCGCGGCCGCGCGTGCTGGAGATCCCGCGACGCGGTCGAGGACGCTTCGCGCGGACGCCTGTGGGCGGGGCGCTGGCGGCGCTGCGGATGGCCATCCGCCTCAGGGGGCCGGTGCGGAGGGCGGACGTCGTTCACCTGCACAGCAACGGCCTCGTCGTGGAAGTCGCGGGGCTGCTGGCCGAGCGGTGGGGCGCGCCCTTCGTCATTACGCTCTACGGCACGGACGTCTGGCACCACAATCCCTCGCGTCACCGACGCTTCGCGCGGGTCGTGGGCGGCGCCGCGCAGCGCATCTTTTACAGCTACGGCCTGCTCGACTTCGGCCGTGACGTTGGGCTCGCGACGGGCTCCGCCTCGGTGATCTACGCGCCCGTGGGGTCGCATTTCCAGCCGGCCACCGAGGACGAGCGCAGGGCGACCCGAGCAGAGCTCGGGATTTACGACGAGCCGCTACTCGTGACGGTCAAGCGATTGCACCCCGTCGCGGGCCACGCGGATCTGCTCCGGGCGATGCGAAGCGTGCTGGACGCCGGCACGCGCGCACACCTCCTGCTCATCGGCGACGGGCCGCTCCGCGCCTCGCTCGAGCAGCTCGCGGCGGACCTGGACCTGGGTCGTCAGGTGCGGTTCCTCGGCACCGTGCCCAACGCGCGGGTGGCGCGATATCTGGCCGCGGCGGACCTGTTCGTGCTGCCCTCTCGGCTCGAGTCGTGGGGAACCGTGATGCTCGAGGCGCTGGCGTGTGGCACACCGGTGGTGGCGACGCCGACCGCAGGGGCCGTCGAGGTCATGAGGCTATTTCCGCGCGACGTGCGTGTCGCGGACGGGCGGGATCCGGCAGCGCTCACCGCGGCGATGGTGCCCGCCCTCGGTGCGCGGTGTCGGGTGAGCGAGGAGGCGCGCCGCCAGCTCCGGGAACGGTTCAGTCCGGAGGCGTGCGCGGCGGCCTACCTGGCGGCGTACGAGCAGGCGAGGTCGTCGCGGTCGCGTTCTGAGGGTGGGCCGGGGAGCTCTGTCGTGGGGTAGCGGCCGACCTTCAGGTCGGCCGGGGATCGGGGGAGACGGCCGGTCTCAAGACCGGCCGCCACGACGTCGCGAGCCCGGCCGTTCGGGCAAGGGATCGCTCGATTCAGCGTCACGGCCGAAGGAACGGCCGCGGCGGCACGAACGGTTGGCCAGCCTCGGGGTGGCCGAGACCCCGCGCGGCTAGCCCGGTGTACCATCGCTCGAAGTCGAAGTCCGCGGTATCGACGCCGTACCGATCCAGCTTCTCCCTCAGCACGCGTACACGCGCCTCGGGGATGACGGCGTCGCGGAACGGTCCGTAGATGAACATCCAGTCGCGGCGCATCTGGTCGGCCGACAGCGGATGCAAGCTGATCTGCTCGAGACGGCTCGCCCGCGCGCTGACGATCGTGCTGAACCCCACGAGCACCATCACCACGACCAGACGGAACGGGCTGCGTCGGCCGATCGCGCGCAGGACGATGCCGAGGAAGATCGCGTAGCACCCGATCGCGAAGACCAGAAGGTTCGGCACGGCGCGCACGTTGCCAGGCGTGACGGCCACGGCCGTCAGAAACAGCCAAAGCCATGCGAGCCGCCGCTCCTGCGGTCCGAGCACGCTGGCCACCGCCACGGCGCCCACGAACAGCAGCACGAACACCGGTGCCGACCCGTCGCGCTGGCCGGCCAGGCCGATCGTCCACTGCGCCATGTTCCAGAGGCGGACGAGCGAGTCAGCGGCGAACTTGAACTGTGGGGCGTTCGGGACCGCCAGCAACCGCCACACCCACACCGCGATCCACGCGACGGACAGGGCGAGTGCCAGACGCAGCAGCGACCTCGCGGCCGCAGGGAACTCCGAGCGCCGCCACGCGTGAAAGGCCCCGACGACGAGGACGAACGGAAACCCCACGAGCGAGTCTTCGCGAGCCAGCAGGGCGAGCGTCAGGAGTGACCACGCTCCGACCCAGGCCACGGCGCCGCGGTTCTCAACGCCGCTCAGCACGAGGTGAGGGGCCGTGACGACCAGCAAGGCCTGCAACAGGTGGATGCCGTCGGCGATCCAGACGATGTGGTAGTAGCTGTTTTTCGCGCACAGGGCGATGACGCCGGCGAGAAGCCCCGCCACCCAGTGTCCGCCCAGACGGCAGAGCAGGTGCGCCAGCCGCGTCAGGTAACCGGCGAACAGGGTGACCAGAAACAATCGATGCGCAACGAGGTGTTCACCGAACACCATCCATCGGGCGTGATTGAACAAGGTCGTGACGGGACGCAGGCCCAGGGTCTCGTACGCACTCAGCGCCCACTGGCCGGTCAGCGTCGCCACCAGCTCCCGGCTCGTGTACGGGCGAACCAGGTGCAGGTCGTCCCAATTCCAGTAGTACCCGAGCGATGGCCACACGACCACGAGGGCCGTGGCACTGAACACCGCGAACAGCGCGAAGGCGTGGGCGCGCCTCATGTCCGCTCGGACCCGCTCTGGAGGTCGAGAAAGATGCCGGAGTTCGCGCGCTCCGGGTCTTTCACCGTCACTTCCGGGGTCCCGAGGAGTAGGGCGTCGGCCAGCTCGACGCCTTGCATGAACGAGTGATCCTGATTTGAGACCTCGTATTTCCACGCGCCGAACCGCCCTCGCGAATGGATGCGTCGTGCTTCGAGGGCGGCGAGCAGCGGGTCGACCACGGCGTCGCGTCCGAGAAACGGCGTGGGATAGCCGTGGTCGACCACGCTGTGCCACCGGCTCGGGATCTGGGCGCCAAGCGGCAGCAGGCCATCGCGCTGCATGGCAGCCACGACATCGTCGGAGAGCGTCGCGCGCACGACCGGCCGCCAGGGAGTCTCGCACACCTCGGCCATCAGGGACCAGTACGGCCCGCCGTCCGGCCGTTGAACGGCGAGTAATTGGAGAACACGGTCACGCGATAGTACGGGGCGTGCGGCTCGGGAAAGTACATCCAGCATTTCGTGGCGAGCGACGGTGGACGCTCGCCGTGAATCCCGATCCCCACGACGTGCACCGAGCTGAAGAGCAGGCGCCCGGCAGCCTCGCGCGCCCCGGGGGCGAGCGGCTCGGCGATCGCCACGAGCCGGTCGAGCGGCATCGTCGACACCAGCGTGTCGTACGGCGTCCGCCCCCCGTCCGCATCGACGACGGTCCTGCGGTCCGTGTCGATCCTGACGATGCGCTGCCGGAAGCGAAGGCGGCCACTCGGGATCATGGACGCGACGCGGCGCCAGATCGCACCCGTCCCTCCGCGGAGGGGAAACCGAAACCGCCGGTTCGGTCCCCACGAAGGATCGTCGCGATACTGCTCGATGTTCTGGCGGACGCGATCGACGTCCGGGACGGCCACCCGGTCTCCGATCCACGCGGCGTCCAGCCAGTCGAGAGGATAGCCCCACACCTTGCGGTTGTAGGGCCGCATGAACAGGTCCGCCAGCTCGTCGCCGAAGGTATCCGCCAGCCACGCATCGAAGTGGGCAGGAGGGTCACTCACTCGCCTTCGGGCGCGGGCCCGTTCGAGGCCGCGAAGGGCTCGATCGCGGTCGGGCGGGTCCAGCCGGTGGAGGTTGTGTTGCAACGGATACGGCACGAATCGGCCGGCGATCTAGACCCACGACTCACGCTCGTGCCACACCCACTCGTCCGGTGCGAGTGCCCGGTCGAGGACACGGTCATCGTAGGCATAGTGGCTGAACTGAACGTGACCACCGAGGTCCCAGGTGAAGCCGGCGGCGTCGACCACGCTCGACGCCAGGCCGCCCGGACCGCTCGACGCCTCGAGCACGACGAACTCCTCGAAGCCGAGTTCGAGCAACCGATAGGCGACGCCCAGCCCGGTCGGATCCGCACCGACGATGACGACTCGTCCGGGGTCGTTCATTGTGGCAGGCGACCCGAGCGCGAGGGGTGACTGCTCCCGACTCGGCTCCGGACCGCGATGGCGACGAGTTCGAGGCCCGACCGGACCGCCACGCCGAGCGCCTTCCAGCCGGCGATGGCACCGGAGCCCGGACCGCCGCTACGGTGGGTCACCGCGGCCTGAAACAGTCGGAATCCGCGGCGCACGGCGAGGCCCGTGAGCGCGACGTTCGGGGCGAAGGTCGTCGGGGGCACGCCCGGCAAGAGGCGCTGGAGCGCCTCGCGTCGCATCAGGCGAAAGGGACAGTTGACGTCGCTGACGCGCGCCCCAAACAGCACAGAGACTGCCAGCCGCGCGCCGAGGGTCGTGAGGCGCCGCACGAGCGGGGCTCGCCGGCCGATGCGCTGACCGACCAGGAAGTCGTAGGCGTCCCGTCGCAGCTAGAACCCTCCGAAGGCTTCCGGCCCCACCTCGCCGTCCCCGTCGAGCTGCAAGACCCACCGCCCTCGAGCCTCTCGATACCCACGCAGAATGGTCGGCCCGTGCCCCATGTTGGCATGTCGTTCGACACGCAGGCGGGAGTGCCGCGCGCGGCACGCCGCGAGGACCTGCAGCGTCCGGTCGGTCGAGCCGTCGTCGTATACCACCAGCTCGTAGTCGACGCCGAGGCGGTCGAGCTCAGTGGTCCACTCCTCGATGACGCTCGCGACGCGGTCGGCCTCGTTGTACGCGGGACGGGTCGGTGGTTGGGCGAGGCGGTTGGTCGCGATCACGAGTCCTGAACGCGCAGGGCCAGGAGGCGCGGCCGGGCGCGCCTGCGGGTTTCGCCTTCGGGCGATAGTAGTGTCCAGCCGACGAATAATCAAGGGCAGCCTCTGGTATCCTTGTGCCGTGTTCAGGGCTGGGGCGCGCGCGAGATCCAGACCGGCCTTCTGGCTCTTGGCCTTCACGCTCGCTCTCTACCTCGCCACGGCCGGCGGCAGCATGGCCACTGACCCGATGACCTATGAGGTCACGCGCAGCATTGTCGAAGACGGGTCGGTGGCGATGTCGTACAACGTGCAGAGGATGGAGGCACACCGCGGCATCGACGGGCGGTACTCCGCGCCGTACGGGCTTGGCCACGCGCTCTACAACATCCCGTTCTACGTCGCCGGTCGAGCGATCGAAGGGTGGACGGGGCTGGATGCGCGGAAGCTTGAGATCGTGCGGAAGGCGGTGGTCGTTCTGGGCAGCGCCGTCGCCGCCAGCCTCGTGGTGTGGCTGGCGTTTCTGTTTGCGCGCGCGATCGGCGGGAGCGCGCGCGCGGCCGCGAAGACGGCAGTGGCGCTGGGCCTGGCCACCCTCCTGTGGCCGTATGCGAAGTTCGGGTTCAACGCGCCGCTCGCGACGCTTTGTCTGCTGGCGGGCGCCTATGGCGGCTGGCGCGCGACCTCCGGCGGACGGACGGGAGCGCTCCTCGGAGCCGGCGCGGGTATCGGGAGCGCCGTGCTCGTGCGCCACGAGCTGGCGCTCGGCGCGATCCCCATCGCGGCGCTCGTCTGGATGGCGAGTGGCAATTGTCGCCGCGAGGTGTTCCGACGCTGGTCGATCTTCGCCTCGCCCATCGGCGTCGCGGTCGTGGTGACGCTCCTGTACAACTACGCGAGATTCGGGAACCCGTTCGATACAGGCTACCTGCGCGACGAGACCGCGAGGCCCGGCTTGCCGTGGTCGCTCGGCGAGGGAGTGCTGGGTTTGCTCGTTAGCCCCGGGCGATCGGTGTTCCTGTACTCGCCCGTCACCCTGGCCGGCGTCGCGGCGCTCGCGGGACTGTGGCGACGGGAGAAGCGCCTCGCCGTGCTGTGCGGCGGCGAGGCGGTCGTGTTGCTGGTCTTCTACGCGTCGCTGAAGTACTGGGACGCGGACCGGTCGTACGGGCCGCGGTACCTGGTGCCAACCCTGCCGTTCCTGGTGCTGCCGCTCGTCTTCTGGTTCGATCGGGATCGGAGGGATGGGGGGTCTGGAGACGGCGGATCTGGAGACGGCCGGTCTAAAGACCGGCCGCTACGAAGGGAAGAGGGCGCGTTACGACGACGAGGGGAAGACGCAGTGTTGCGGCTGGGACGGGAAGGCGGGGCGGTACGACTGGGAGGGAAAGATGGGGCGTTCCGAATGAAGCACTGGGCGACAGCATGGAGGAGCCGTCAGCGTAGCGGCCGACCTTCAGGGGACAGCCAGCAGCGTAGCGGCCGACCTTCAGGTCGGCCGGTCCTGCGGGCGCTGTCGCTTCCAGTCCCGTCTCTCCGAGCGCCGGTACGGTCCGCGCTCGTCGCTCTGAGCGTGCTGGTCCAGATTCCCGGCGTGCTCGTGGATTTCTCGAAAGTCGGTTATACGCCTGACGTCGGATGCCACTCCCTCGAGGAACGCCGGTGGAACTGGGGGGTGGCCGGATTGACCCTAAACACGCGGGCCGCGCTCTCGGCGATACCGGCGAACTGGCGCTACCTTACGGGTGCCGCGACGCCGCCGGCGATTCGCCCGGGAGCGCTTCGCAGCCGTGACTTTTCCGAGCAGTTCGCCTTCAGCCTGGATTTCTGGTGGCTGCACCTCTTTTACCTGGGCGCGGTTTCCGCACCGGTGGCCGCCGGACTGGGACTGGCGTGCCTTGCGGTCGCGGGAGGGTGCGCGTGGGGGCTGTGGCGGAGCCTCGCGGACGAGCACGGGGCGGCGTCTCCTTCGACCGACCCGACCGATTCCGGGGCCGCCTGGAGTTCATGAGAGGGCGGACATGACGATCGAATCGGCGACCACGGTCGCTCCGGCCGCCGCGAGCGAGGCACGCACGACCGACGTGTCGAAACCGCGTCCAGCGCTCTCGGTCGTCCTCCCGGTCTACCAGGAGCGGGACGCCATCGCGGATCTCGTCCCCCGCCTCCTGGAGGTGCTGGCTGGAGCGCACCCGAGCTTCGAAGTCATCGTGGTGGACGACGGGTCGACGGACGGGACGGAGGAGGTGCTCGCCCATCTGAGCGGCCGCGCGCGCGGGGTGCTGCGCGTGATCCGGCACCCCTACAACAAGGGCAACGGGGCCGCGGTCAGAACCGGTATCCGGGCGGCGCAGGGCGACCTGATCGCGTGCCTCGACGCCGACGGCCAGCACGACCCGGCCGACCTGCTCCGCCTGCTGCCGTTCGCCGCTGACTACGACCTGGTGGTCGGCGCCCGGACCGGGACGTCTCGCGGCCGCTGGCACCGTTCGCTCGCCAACCGGGTCTACAACGCGCTCGCGTCGTGGCTCACGCGGTTTCCCATCGAGGACCTGACGTCGGGCTTCCGGCTCTTTCGCGCGTCGGTGGTCAAGCGGTTCGTGCACCTGTTTCCGGCGCGGTTTTCGTACCCGACGACCAGCACGCTGGCGTTCATCAAGGGCGGGTACAGTGTGAAGTACGTGCCCATCACGGTGCGCGAGCGACGCGGCGGGCGAAGCAAGATCCGGCTCGTGGCCGATGGCTGGCGCTTCCTCGTCCTGATCGTCAAGATCGTCGTGATTTTCGAACCGCTGCGCGTGTTCCTCCCGGCCGCCGCCGTGCTCTTCCTGCTCGGGGTCGTCTCGAGCGCGTACGACATGTGGCTGCTCGGGCGCCCCCATCTCCCGAATTCCAGCGTGCTCCTGCTCCTCACCTCCGTGCTGGTCGTTCTGCTGGGGTTCGTGGCCGAAGAGATCAGCGCCTTGCAAGTGTCGCTGCACGAAGCCCGGCGAGACCGCGAGGCGGACGAGGAGTGACCGCGCGGGTCGGGACGTCCCTCACCTCGCGCGGGCAGGTACGCGATTACGGATTCCACCAGGTTCGCAGAAGCCGCCACAGGAGCGTCAGGCGGTCGACCAGAATCTCTCTGAGGGTCGTCGGGTACGGGACGAGCTCGCGGTAGCTGCGCATGAAGAGCTGGTACTGGCGGGCGCATCTCGGCAAAGGCCGCGGCCGACCCGAGCGCGAAGAACACGGTGTCGCCGACGAACCGCCGGGCCCCGAAGGCCTCGCCGGCCCACCAGTCGCTCGCGCAGGCGTTCACATACCACGAGAGCCCGACCACCGCCACGGCGCCCCAGCCCAGCACGGCGTCGCGCCGCGGCACGAGGAGCAAGCCGACGAGCGCCGGCACTACCGCCGGCGTCCACAGCACCAGACCGTGTTTGGTCGAGAAAAGCACCTGCCACAGGGCCGGCTCCGTCCATCGCATGAAGCCGGCGCCTTGGGGCACGACGAACGGGGTACCGTAGATCCGCTGCCACGCGAGAAGCTGGGGCAGCATGACGGCGACGGCGACAGTACCCATCACCGCGACGTGCAGCGCCGCACGGCTCGCGGACCACTCGCCGCGCGCGACGCGCCGGCCGAGCTCGACGCCCGGGAGCGCGAAGATGACGACGTCCTGCCAGCGCACGAGCGCGGCGAGTCCGCCGAGGGCGCCGATCAGCACGCTTCGCCGGACGCTCGCGTCTTGCCTCGTTTCGTACCAGACGAGCGCGAAGAGCGATACGGCAAACAGCGATGTCGCGTGCGAATAGGCCGGAGACACGACGGAGTAGTAGACGGCCGACGTCGCAAGCCACGCCACGAGGGTGCCCCAGAGCGCGGGCGTCGACGGGTACAGCCGGACCACGAGCCGGTACGCGATCGCCATCCCGAGCGTGGCATAGACGATGCCCGCCACGCCGGCCGAGAGGGGAAACGGCGCCGCAAACCCGTCGAGCGGGACATCTAGGCCGGCGAGGCGGAGGCCGGCCACCGCCGCGCACGTCAAGAGCAACATCGGCGACCACAGGATCGCCGGGCCAATCGACATCATGTTCGGTGCTCGCCCGGTGGGCGTCCGGGTCTTCAGCCACACGTTCTCCGCTTCGTCGGGGCGTACCGGGCGGTACAGCTCGGCGTACTCGTTGCGGAAATCGACGTCGCGGTCGAAGACGAGCGACCGGAGGTACGCGTAGTACTGGATCGCGTCACCGTCCAGCACGCGACCGTGCGGCCGTGGGAACGCCGTGAGGGCGAGCACATAGACGGCGACCGACAGGCCCCCGAGCGCCAGAAACAGGCGACCGGGCGAGCGCTCGACTCGGCTGACCCAGGCACCGATCGGCCGCATCGCGTGGCTCCTGCGCGATTATAGGCGGAGCTGCTATAGTGCGAGGACTGGCATGGGAGCGGACGTCCAGGGAGCGATCGGCGAGCATCGGACGCGGGCGGGGTGGCGCGGACGTCTGGGCATCGCGTGGCTCGTCGTCCTGTTCCTCGTGTCGATCCCGGCGGTCACGCCGCGCCTCTACGCCTCCGACGAAATCCAGTACTTCGCCTACCTGCGTTCGCTCTGGTTCGACCGCGACCTCTCGTTCGAGAACGAGTACCGCTATTTCTACGACCGCGGCATCGCGCGGGCGTACGACTTCCACCGGACGTTTCTGGAGCTCGAAACGGAAACCGGGCGCCGGATCAACTTCGGGACGATCGGCTGCGCCCTCTTGTGGGCGCCCTTCTACGGCCTCGCTGACCTAGTGGCCCGCACGCTCCGCGCGGCCGGCGCGCCCGTCGTCGTCGACGGCTTCTCGTCACCCTACCTCATGGCGGTCGCCTACGGGTCGGCCGTCTACGGGTGGCTGGCCGTCGTGCTGTCGACCCTCGTGGCTCGGCGCCTGGTGGGGCGCCGATCCGCGGCCGTGGCGGCGGCCCTGGCGATCTGGCTGGGCACGCCGTTGCTCTTCTACATGTATGTCGCTCCGGGCATGGCGCACGCGTGCTCGGCCTTCGCCGTGGCGGTGTTCGTCTGGACCTGGCTGCGCGTGCGCGCGCGCTGGTCCCCGGGCGGCGTGGCCGGGCTGGGCGCGCTCGCGGCGCTCATGGGCATGGTCCGCGAGCAGGACCTGCTCCTCGCGGCTGGACCGCTCGTCGACCGGACCTGGAGCTGGGTGCACTCGAGGCGGGGCGCCGAACCGCGGGCGCACGGTCGTGTCGCGTGGGCCGCCCTGGCGGGGGCCGTCGCCTTCGCCGCCGCCTATCTGCCGCAACTGCTCGCGTACCGCACACTCTACGGCCGGGTCGGACCATCGCCGCTCGTCGAGGCAAAGATGAAGTGGTGGGCGCCGCACGCCGTCGCCGTGCTCGTGTCGCCCCAGCACGGGCTGTTCGTGTGGACGCCGGTCGTCATCCTGAGCCTCGTGGGACTCGTCCTGCTGATCGCGCGAGACGGGCGAGCCGAGGAGCCTGCCGCGTACGAACGCCAGGTGGTCTGGTGTCTGCTCCTGATGTTCGGGACGCAGGTGTACATCTCCGGGAGCGTCGACACCTGGACGCTCGCCGGAGCGTTCGGGCAGCGGCGCTTCGTCGGGACGACGGTGCTGCTCGTCGTCGGTCTGACCGGGCTCTGGGCCGCGGCCAGGTCCGCGTGGGCCAGACGCGCGACCGTCGGGGCCGCCGCGCTCGGCGTCTGGTGGAACCTGGGTCTGACGGCGCAATTCGGGGCCGGCTTGATGGATCGGCAACGCCTCGAGCCGCTCCAGAATGCATACACGACGTTCGTCGTGATCCCAAGGATGGCTCCCGAGCTCGCCTACCGCTACCTGTTCGACCGCGCGTCGTTCTATCAGCAGCCTGAGCGGTACAGGCAGCCTCGCTGACACTTGGCCGCGGCCGGCGTGCCGCTGCGGATGGTCCGGCGATCGCCTCCCGGTCCCGTTGAACCCTCGAGGTGGGTCGAGGCGTACCTCGGTCGAGCGCGTAGGCGCGATCCGATCAGGTCAGCGCAGCGGGCCATCGAGGCTTCGAGCGTGTGAGGTGTTCGGCGACCCAGGCGGCCGCGCACACGATGAGCACGGGATCGAGCACGGGAATGCGGTACCGCTCGCTCGGGAAGAACACCAGTTGGGCGAGCACCGTCGAGCCGGCGAGCAGCCACACCGCCGCCGCTCTCGGACCTCGGCGCCAGAGGCGACCGACGCCCGCGATCGCCACCGGTAGCAGGAGTCCGTAGGAGAGGAGCGAGGCGACGTAGTAGCGCCGCGAGTGCAGGGTGTAGGACGGGCCGATGGGGACCCACAAGTAAAAGAGTTTCCGCGCCATCAGGCCCAGCCACCAGCGCGGGCGTTCGGCGATGTGGCGCCACGCCTCCCGCCAGTAGAACGGCTCGAGCGCCTCAGGGCTCAGGTCGCCGTGACGCTGCCGAAACGCACGATGGGCGTCCTTGAGACGAGGGTTGGCCGCCATGTCGCCCTCCCCGAGCGACAGGGGATGATTGCCGACCCAGAAGTTGACGCCGCCGTCGGCCGCCACCAGGATCGGTCGTCCGTGCGCGGTCGAGGTCCTCAGACTCCAGGGCGCGATCGTCACGCCCGCCGCGGCGACGAAGACCAGAGCAGCACGCCCGGGGCGACGCCAGGCGAGCCAGAGCGCCGCCAGCACGATAAACACGAGCCCAACCGACCGCGTGAGCGCCGCAGTCCCTGCGGCGACCCCTGCCAGGACGAGCTGACCCGCCGGAGGTGGCGCACGCGCGGGATCCGGAGCGCGTTCGACCGCCCGAGCGAGGGCGAGCGCGGCGACGAGGGCCAGAACCGAGTACAGGGTCTCGCTCCAGACGAACGCGGTGACCCACACGAGCGGGGGATAGAGCGCCGCGGCGCACGCGGCCAGGATGCCCGCCTGCCACCCGGCAGCCAGGCCCACTCGTCCCACCAGCACGACGCTCGCGGCGCCGAGGAGTGCTTGCGCCAGCTTGGCGCGCCTGACCGCGGCCTCTCGATCATCGGCCCGCAACGGCCCGCCCGCCACGAGCGCGAGGAACGCCGGGTAGAGCGGCGGGCGGGAAAACCGTTCCTCGCCCTCGGCCGGTGGGGACTCGAAACGCAGCCCGTGCCCTTTCGCGAGACCCGCCGCCAGGGCGAGGTACTCGTGCTCATCGTGGGTGAGGGGCTTGCCCACCCAGTACCCGAAGCCGAAGGCGAGCCGCACGCCGAACCCCAGGGCCGCAGCCACCAGCATCCACGCCCACACTCGGTCACGCCGCAGCGACATCGATCGGCTCACACTTCCCCTCCGGCTGCGAACCTGCCGCTCACCGGGCGTCCGCGGCTTCGACCTCGCCGACCTTGACGCCGAGCCTGCGTCGATCGGTCGACCCCGGCAGGTAGTCGGCGGGCCGCCAGGTCGGGGTGATCTCGAGGTCGATCCGCCAGAACCGGTCGCTCGTCGGCAGCGCCGGGCGAGGTACGCGCACCGCCCGCCACCGGTCGTCGGTGAGCTGCACGAGCCCGGCGCGGCGGCGATCGACGAAGATTCGCACCTCGACGGCGTCGGTTCCCATCCGCTTCGGGTCGAGCCCGGTGCGGAGCGGAAGCGTCACGGCACGGACCGACATGGGCACGAATACGGTGGCCTGGCGGCCGGTCCAGCGGTAGCGAAGGTGGGCGCCCTCGGTCTCCCAGTCGTAGAAGCCGTAGCTCACGCGACGGAAGTCGATCTCCTCGACCGCACGGTGGACCCGGAACGGCACGGAAGCCGCGAGCCCCACCACGGCGAGGCCCAGCGCGCCACGCACCCATCTGGACGAGCGAGGTGCCGTCGGCTTGGGGTCTGGCGATACCCGTTGCAGCCGGTCGCCTCGCGCGGCGACGCCCAGCAGGATAAAGAAGGTGTACGCCACGATCGGCACGCTCAGCGGTTGTCCGCCGAGCCAGGTGATCGCGAATGCACCGAGACCGGCGCAGAGTCCGGCGGCCGAGGCGTCGGCCGGATGGACGCGCCAGTGCCTCCAGGTGTCGAGCGCCGCGGCCCAGAGCAACCACAGGAACGCGGCCAGCCCCACCAGGCCGAATTCGGCGGCGACCCACAGAAAGTAGTTGTGAGCATCGGCCCGCGCGTAGTACCGGAGCAGCTCGGCCGAGCTGAACGCCGGAAACAAGAGGCCGTACTGTCCCACCCCGGCGCCGAAGAGCGGATGCGCCGCCCACATGCGCAGCGCCGTTTCTGCAAACAGGGCGCGCAGGTGCAGGGAGAGGTAGGCCCGTTCGGTGAGGACCCCGAACGGGTTGAGCGCCACCGTCCCCGCGCCCACGAGCGCAGCGAGGGCGGCAGCGGCCACGGCCGCGCGGCGGCCCGTCACGAGGCGCGTGCGGCGCACGGCCAGCCACGCGGCGCTGCCGGTCGCCACGACGACCGCCGCCACGATCGCCGCGTAGGTTTTCGTAAACCAGAGGGCCGCGAGCGCGATGGCCGCCGCGCCGGTCGCCGTCGCCACCCGGGCGGCACGCGGCCGGCTCGAAACGGCCAGCCCGAGTGCGGGAAACAGGACGAGGAGGAAATAAGCGCCGCTCGTGTTCAGGCTGGGGATGAAGGCCGTCCACCGCAGTTCGTTCGCCCGGCCCCCGAGGATCGCCGGATCGCCCTCGGCCGCGTGCTGGAGGAGGCTGACCACGTTGACGGCGGCCGCCCCCGCACCGGCGAGCACGACCGCCCACAGCACCCGGCGTGCCAGCCCCGGGTCGCGCCGACAGAACCCGCGCACTGCGAGCATGAGGGCGAGCCCTTCGAGCAGGAGCGCCGCCGTCGCCACGAAGCCGTGGCCTTCCACCCAGGGTCTGATGTCCGGTGCGGTCGTCAGGTAGTCGCGGAGCAGATACGTCGCGACCCTCCGCGCATACGGCAGCGGGTAATCGTGCCAGGCCTGCAGGATGGCCACCTGCACCGCGCAGGAGGCCAGCATCACCCACGCGAAGATCCACGCCGCGGCGGACAGGCCGGCTGGTCGATGGGATGGGGCTTCGAGGCGGGCGAGCGTGCGCGTCTCGGCCGCGGCCAACCACGCGAGCACGAGCGCCTCGCCGAGATGGAGAGGGTGCGCCGACCAGACCCGGGTCGTCAGGGTGTAGGTGAACGGGAGGGCGGCCGCCAGCACGAGCAGCGCCGCCTGCGGTCGTCCGAGCGCGAAGGCGCCGAACAAGGCGGTCGCCAGCTTCAGGACGATCGGGACGGTTGGCGTCCAGAAGAGGGACTGGAGCAGCCCGGCTGCCACCGCCACGAGCGAGAGACGCCAGGCGACGGCAAACCGTCGCGGCATCATCGAGAGCGAGGGGCGTCGTGGACGTGGCAGCGCGGAACCCGTAGGCCTGTCTCGGCGCGATGGGCGGCTCGCGCCATTCTAGCACCTCAGGCCGCTCTCGAGCACGACCGCTCCGCCGCCGTCAGCCTTCCGCCCTGCGGTGACGGGCGGTGGGGAGGCGGCGGGGCAGGTCGGCGAGCATCCTGTTTCGCTGCGTGGTACGCTCTCTGGGTAGCGTGAAGCCGCTCGATGGACTGCGCGTGTGTCGTTTCGGTCGGTACGACCCCGACTACGCCCGCAACCGGATCGTCGACAAGTGCCTCGGCCGACTCGGGGCCGAAATCGTGCCCCTCTGGGACTCGGCGCCCTTCGCCGTGCGGGCGCCGCGACTGCTCGCCCGCGCGCTCGTGCGGCGGTTCGACCTGGTCATCGTCGGGTTTCGCGCGCACGCAGACGTGCTTCTCGCGAGCCTCGTCGCCCGGCTCCGCCGCGTCCCCCTCGTGTTCGATCCGCTCATCTCCCGGTACGACGAGAAGGTGGTCGATCGGCAGCTCGTGCGTCCGGGCAGCCCGCTTGCCCGCTGGTACTTCTTCTCGGACCGCCTCGGCTGCCGCCTCGCCGACCTGGTGCTGCTCGACACCGAGGCGCACATCGCCTACTTCGCGGGCACCTTCGGCGTGCCGCGCTCGAGGTTCCGCCGCCTCTGGCTCGGTGCGGACGACGAACTGATCCGACCGCAGCGGAGGACCGGGGATGACGTGTTCACCGTGTTCTTCTACGGACGCTTCAGCCCCATCCACGGAGTCGAGCACATCGTCCGGGCCGCGCGCGAGCTCGAGCGGCGAGGCGAACCGACCCGGTTTGTGCTCGTAGGGCGCGGGCAGACGTACCGCGCGACGCGGGGGCTTGCGGAGGATCTGGGCGTTCGGACCGTCGCCTTCGTCGACCCGATGCCGTATCCTGAGCTGGCCGCGCGTCTGGCGAACGCCGACGTGAGCCTCGGGATTTTCGGGACCACGGGGAAGGCGGCGAGGGTCATTCCGAACAAAGTGTTCGATGGGCTGGCGGCCGCCCGGGCCGTGGTGACGGCCGACACGCCGGCCGTGCGCGAGGCGCTGGTGCCTGGCGAGCACGCGTGGCTCGTCCCCGCAGGCGACGGGGACGCCCTGGCGGAGGCGATCGTTCGGTTGCGGCACGAGTCGGGGTTGCGGGCGAACCTCGCCGACCGCGGCTACGCGCTGTTCCAGCGGCGGTTCTCGCTCGCGGCGCTCTCGCGCGAGCTGGGCGAGGTCGTCGAGGGATTGTTCCCCCAGAGGAGTGACGTCGTCACGTAGTTCCGTAGCGGCCGACCGTTAGGTCGGCCGGTCCTTTAGGATTTCGTAGCGGCCGACGTTCAGGTCGGCCGGCCCGGACGTCGACGTCGGGCACCTAGCCGTGGTCCTGGCGGAGAGACGATGCGCATCCTCTATCTGGCGGACATTCGGTTTCCGCTCGAGCGCGCCAACGGGATTCAGACGGCGGAAACCTGCGCGGCGCTCGCGGCGCGCGGCCACTCGGTGACGCTCCTCGTGCGGCCGGACACGGGTCGGCCGCCGCGCGACCCGTGGGCGTACTACGACCTGCCGCCCGTCGATGGGCTCGGCGTTCGCCGGGCGCGGGTGCGGGGACCGCAGGCGGCGCGCCGCCTCGGCTACCTCGCGTCCGCCCTCGCGCACGCCATGCGGCGCGAAGCTCACGATGCGATCCTCACGCGCGACCTCGGAGTCGCGGCGGCGATCCTCCGTCTCCCGTCCGCCTGGCGAGCTCCGGTCGTGTACGAGTCGCACGGCGTGGCGCCGGTCGTCGGCGACATGCTGCCGGAGGTCGTGTCCGGCGCGCGCCGCGCGTCGGCGACGAAGCAGCGTCGCTTGTGGCGGCGTGAGCGTCGCGTCTGGCGCAAGGCCGACGGGTACGTGACGATCACCAAGGCGTTGGCCGCCGAGCTGGCCGAACGCTTCGGGCCCCGCGACCGTGTGACAGTCGTTCCGGACGGCGTCCGACTCCCGACCCGCTCGCCGGCCCTTCCGGCCTTCGGCGAACGGCCGGTGGTGGGCTACGCGGGACATCTTTATCCGTGGAAAGGTGTCGAGGTCCTGCTCGAAGCCCTCGTGGATCTTCCGCAGGTCAGCGGCCTGATCGTTGGGGGACACCCCGAGGAAAGCGACCTGGCGCGCCTCCAGACGCTCGCGCGGGCGCTGGGTCTCGCGGCGCGTGTCACCTTCACGGGTTGGGTGGGGCGGTCAGACGTCGTGGCGCGCCTGGGTCAAGCCGACGTGCTGGTTCTGCCGAATCCTGCCACGCCAATCGCCTCGCGGTACACATCCCCGCTCAAGCTGTTCGAATACATGGCGGCGCGCCGGCCCATCGTGGCGTCGGATCTGCCGGCCATCCGCGAGGTTCTGGCCGACCGCGACAACGCCGTGCTCGTCGCGCCGGGCGACCCGCACGCTTTGGCCGCGGGGATCCGGCGCGTCTTGGACGATCGGGACTTCGCGCGGCGACTGGCCGAACGCGCCTACGCGGACGTGGCCGACTACACGTGGGCGCGGCGCGCAGCTCGACTCGAAGCGCTGCTCGCACGCGTGGTGACCTCCGCATGATCTCCGACCGTCTCCGGTCGCTCGTGCGCTGTCCCGTGTGCGGCAGCGAGCTCGAGACGTCGGGGTCGGTGCTGACGTGCCGAGGCTGCGGTCGTCGCTACACGGCCACGCCGGATTATCTCGACCTCCGCCCCCCGGCGCCGTTGCCGGAGACGACGAAATACGTGGACGAGGCGCTGCATGCGGACGGGCGACACGAAACGATCTCGCCACCGCTGCTGTCGGCCGGTGTGCGCCAGGCGATGCTGCGCACCATGCTGGCACCCGGACCGGGAGACGTGGTCCTCGACCTCGGCTGCGGCAGCGGGCGCGCGCTCGTGTGGAATCGGGCGAGCGGCGCGTACCTGGTAGGCGTGGACGTCAGCCCGTTCTTCGCGCCCGAAGCGCGCGCGAGCGTGGACCTCGTGCTCGCCGACCTGCGCGCCCTGCCGTTCGCAGACGGCGTGTTCACCAAAGCGTTCGCGCTCGACGTGTGGGAGCATTTGTCTCGAGAGGGGTTGACGCAGGTGCTGCGCGAGACGGCCCGGGTCCTCTCGCCGAGCGGCCGCGTGTTCGTCTACAGCCACGTCCGCCGGAACTCGGCCCTCTCGGTCGGTGTCCGCGCCGTCAACCGGCTCGCCCGGTGGCTCGAGCGCGCCGGAGCGGTGGACCTGGCTCTCGAACGCCTGCGCAAGTCGGACCATCTCAACCCGCTCGTCGACCTGGAGGATCTGCGGCGCGTGGTGGCGACGGCCGGCTTCCGCGTGGCGGCCATCCGGTACTACACCCCGCTCGTGGGGGCGGTCGTCGAGAACCTCCTGGTGCGCGTGGGCGAACGCGTGGTCGATCGCCTGGGGCGGCGAGTGAGGGGCGGAAACGAAGGGGCCGCGCTCGCCGGGCGCTCGAGCGCGCCCACGCCGGGTGCGCCACCGCGGGGCGAGGCGAGGATCCGCCTGAAGCGCACCGTGGCGCGAGGGGGGATGGTGTACGCGGGCCTCGTGGCGCTGACGCGGCTCATGCTGCTCGATGTGGCGCTGTTCGGCCGCGTGCCGTCCGGGCCGTTCTTCGCGCTGCTGGTGAAGGAAGGGACGAGCGAGCCGGCATGAAGATCCTGTACGCCGCCATCGACCAGCGCGTGCCGGGCCCTCACGGCGGCGCCGTGCACGTGACGGCTGTAGCCGAGGGTCTGGCGGACCTCGGTCACGAAGTGCTGGTGCTCGCCTCGCGGGGCGACGGACCGCTCCCGCAGGGGAAGGCGCAGTGGCGGGCCCTCGGCCCTCCGCTCGGCGCGAGACACCTGCGCTGGGCTCGGGCGCGCCACGTGCGACAGGTGGCCGCTCGCTTCCGCCCCGAGGTCGTCGTCGAGCGGTACTACAACTTCGGTGGCGAGGGCTTGCGCGCGGCGCGTGCCGTCGGGGCCTTGGCGGTGCTCGAAGTCAACGCGCCGGTCGTCGATTACCCGGGCTCGCCGAAACGGTGGCTCGACCGAAGTCTGATCGTCGAGCCCATGCGCCAGTGGCGGGAGTGGCAGTGCCGGACGGCCGACCTTATCGTCACGCCGAGCGCCGAGATCGTGCCGGCCTGGGCGCGCGACCGGGTCGTGGAGATCGAATGGGGCGCCGACACCGCACGGTTCCGCCCGGACGCCGTGGGGCCGGTGCCGTTCGAACGTCGGCCGGGCGAACTTGTCGCGATCTTCGCCGGGGCGTTTCGGCCGTGGCACGGTGCGCGGCAGCTCGTGGAGGCGCTCGGGCGCCTGGCGGCGCTCGGCGTCCGCGACGTGCGGGCGGTGCTCGTCGGTGACGGACCGGAACGGGCTCGCGTCGAGCGCGCGGCGGCCGGGCTGGAGACCGTGACCGTCGTGGGGGCGGTCCCGCACGAGGCGATGCCCGCGTGCCTGGCGGCGGCCGACATCGGCGTGGCGCCGTTCGACCTAGGGGCGCACGGCCCGCTGCGCCTCGGCTTCTACTGGTCGCCGCTCAAGGTGTTCGAGTACATGGCGGCCGGGCTCCCCGTGGTGACGCCGGACATCGAGCGGCTGCGGCGGCTCGTCCGACACGAGCAAGAGGGCTTGCTGTACGATCCCCGCGATCCCGACGGCCTGGCGCGGGCGATCGCGCGGCTGAGGGATCCCGCTCTGCGCGAGCGACTCGGCCGCGCGGCGCGCGCGCGGGCAGTGGAGGCGTTCGGGTGGGACGTCCACTGCCGGCGCCTGGAGGCGGCCTTCGCGGGCGCGTTCGCTCGTCGCGGTAGAGGGCGATCTGCGTAGCGGCCGAAAGATCCACGTAGCGGCCGACCTTCAGCTCGGCCGTCACTCTCGGCCGGGCTGAAGCCCGGCCGCTACGGACGCACGGAGCATGCGCATCCTGCTCGTGACCGACGCCTTCCCGCCCGTCTGCGGCGGAAGCGGGTGGAGCACCTACGAGCTCGCGAAGGGGCTTCGCGCGCGCGGCCACGAACTCATCGTCGCGCAGCCGATCGTCTCGACCTGGCCGAGAGCCGCCGGACCGCGGCGCGCCGGCCTCGCGGCGGCCGAGCCCTCCCACGCGGCCGTCGACCGACCGCGCCGGACGGTCATCTCCGCCGGGCGTGGCGGCACCTCGCCGACCGATTACGATGGTTTTCGGCCGCTCCACTTCTTCGCCTGGGCGCCGCCGGTGCCGTTTCTCCGCAACTACTTCGGCAACGAACGTCTGTATCGGCGCTTCGGCGCCTGGCTCGCCTCGCTCGTGAAGGCGCGTGGCGTCGACCTCATCCACGCCCAACACCTTAGGTCGGGCCCGGCCGCCGTGACGGCGGCGCGAACGAGCGCCGTGCCGGTCGTGTGTACCGTGCGCGACTACTGGCCCGTGTGTTACTGGTCGGACCTCATCTACTCGCGGTCGGGCGTGACGCTCTGCCCGCGGTGTTCGGCCCGCATGATGACGCGATGCCTGCGGCCGCACGCCGGCGCGCTGTGGCCGATGGGGATCGCGATGATCCCCTACATGCGCGCCAACTTGGCTGGCAAGCGGCGCGCGCTCGCGGCGGCCGACGCCGTCGTCGCGGTCAGCGAGGCGATGGCGCGCGACCTTTGGGCGCGCGCCCCGGAGCTGGCGGGCCGCCGGATGGAGGTCATCCCCAATCCGGTCGACGTGGCACAACTGCGGTCGACAGCCGCCGCACGTCCCAGGCCGCTCGACGCGCCGTACGCCGTCTATGTGGGGAAGCTCGCGCCGAACAAGGGCGTCATGAAGCTCGTGCCGGCCCTCGAGGCGGCCGGGCTCGACTGGCCGCTCGTCGTGGTGGGCGACGGGTCCGAGCGCGCGGCGCTCGCCCGCGCCTGTGCGGCGGCAGGACGAGACGTGCGCTTCACGGGCTGGCTCCCGCGCGAGGAGGTGCTCGGTTGGCTGCAGTACGCCGAGCTGCTCGTGTTTCCGTCGCACGGACCGGAGTCGTTGAGTCGTGTCCTGCTCGAGGCGAGCGCCCTCGGCCTCCCGGCCGCGGCGTTCGACACCGGCGGCACGCGGGACATCGTTGTCCACGAGGCGACCGGACTTCTATCGAGCAGCGTCGATGAGTTCGCTCGCCACATCGCCCGGCTGCGCCGGGATCCGGAGTTGCGGCGCCGGCTGGGCGACGCGGCGAGACGACGGGTCGAGACGCGGTTCGACGTGGCGGTGGTGGCCGCGCGGGTCGAAGCGCTTTACGAGGACCTCCGCCAAGCCCGGGCGTGTGGACGCGCCCGCGGGGGCGCGGAGAAAGGCGTCTCGTGAATCCCGAACGCCTCCACGTGGTCATGCTCGCGCGGGCCGTGTATCCCCTGCACGGCCCCGGCGGGCTCGAGCGGCACGTGCACGACCTGGTGCGCTGGCTCCTGCGAAGCGGCGTCCGAGTCACGCTGGTGACGCCGCCCCCCAGGCACCCGGCGACCCGCCCGGCGGTTGAGCAAACCTTGCTTCCGGACCCTGGCTCGGTCTCCGGCGGCGACGTCTCGGGCGACAGCGAGGGCCTCGTACCGCCCCCGCTGCCGCTCGCGGACGCGAGACGGCTGACGGTGACCCACGTGTCCTACTGGACGTTCCCTTTCGCCAGCCGACGCGGGACGACGATCCTGGACCGCACCACGGCGTACCCGCTGTACGGGCTTCGCGCCGGCCGGTTCGTCGAAGGGCTCGTCCGCCGCGGGGGCATCCAGCTCGTGCACGCGCACGGCGCGAGCGGCTTGGGCTACGCGCGCGCTCGTTTGCGCCGTCGCGTCGAGACGGTACCCTTCGTCCTGAATCCGCACGGCCTGGAAGAGTTCGGCCCCGGCGAGGACCTCGTCGGTCGGTTGAAGCGCCTCGCGTATCGTCCCTTGCAGGCGAGCGTGCGCGCGTCGGCCCGCGCGGCGGACTGCATCGTCGCCACCGATCGCAGTCTCGTGGACCAGGTGGTGCGTGCCCTTGACGTCGCCCCGGCTCGCGTGCGGGTCGTGCCGAACGCTGTCGACGTCGAGCGGATCGACCGCCTAACGGACGCCCGGGTAGCGCACGTCCGCCGGGCGTCGGTCGGCCTGGAGCCGGACGGGTTGCTGCTCGTGAGTGCGGGACGACTCGAACGGAACAAGGGGTTCGAGGTTCTGGTTCGCGCCCTGGCCAACCTGGTTCGTCTCGATGCTGACCGGAGGGGCGTCTCGCGGCTGGGCGGACGATGGCGCTGGGTCATCGTGGGCGACGGCGCGGAGAGGCAGCGACTCGTCCGGGCGGTGGAGGCGAGCGGCTTGGCAGCGAATGTGGTGTTCGCGGGTCGCATCGGCGAGGCCGATCTGCACGCCTGGCTCGAGGCCGCCTCGCTCTTCGTCCACCCGACGCTCTACGAGGGCAGTTCGATCGTCACGCTGGAAGCGATGGCACACCGACGGCCTGTCGTGGCCACGACGGCAGGTGGGTTGCCGGACAAGGTCGTGCCGGGCGTCAACGGATGGCTGGTGGCACCGGGGCGATCCGACGAGCTCGCGACGGCGCTCGGCGAGGCGCTCGATGCGCGCGCGCGATGGCGCGAGTTTGGAGAGGCGAGCCGCGCGATCGTCGAGCGCGACTTCAACTGGTCGCGCGTCGTCCGGACGTGGCTCGACCTGTACCGCGAAGTCCTGACGCGGCGAATTCGGTGAGACGGCGCGAGCGGGCGGCCGTCCCTGCCGGACCTGAAAGCTCGAATCATCCGTAGCGGCCGGGCTTCAGCCCGGCCGAGGGTGACGGCCGACCTGAAGATCGGCCGCTACGTACGAAGACAGCTATGTCCGCAGCGGCGTTCTCTGCAGCGCCTCGTCCGCGGCGCGACAGACGGCCTCCACCTCCACGTTCGCCAGACAATCCGGCGTGCCCGCCGTGCAGCGCCTGGGCGGACGCCGGATGCGGTTGCAGGGGCTGCACCACCACCCGGCGCGCACGACGCGCGCCGAGGCCGACCGCGGTCCCCAGCGCGCCGGGTCCGAAGGTCCGAACACCGCCACGACCGGCGTCCCCACCGCGTCCGCGAGATGCATGGGTCCGGTATCCCCGGTCACGAGCAGGTCGAGCTGCGCGATCGTCGCGGCCAGCTCCGCGAGGTCGACGCGCCCGACCAGGTCCCTCGTCGCGACGTCAGCGGGCAGCGCGGCCTTGACTTCGTCGACCATCCGCCGGTCGGAGGGCGCACCGGTGAGGACGATGACGGCGCCGTGCGTGTGGGCGAGATGGGCCGCGACCTCGCCGAACCGCGCCGGGGGCCACTGCTTGACCGGCCGTCCGCCGCTCGCGTGGATGCCTACGAGCCGCGCCGGCCTGGCGCCATCCGGCCCGGCGAGGAGCGCGGCCGCCCGCCCGCACGCGTCGGCCGGCAGACCCAGACGACCATCGCGAACCCGCCCCGCTTCACGTGAATGGGCCAGGGCGTCGCGTGTGGGCAGCGCCGCCACGAGCCGCCGGGCGTTTTCCGTGGTGTGCGCCGACGGGTCGTACTCGTGCGCGTGAGTCAGCAGCGCCCCGCCGCCACGCGAGGCGAACCCGACGCGACGCGGCGCACCCGAAAGCGCCATCAGCAGGTTACTGCGGATGTCTGGCTCAAAGTTGATCGCAAGATCGTACGCGCGGCGACGCCACGTACGCGCTCGCCGCACCAGGTTCGCCCACCCGTCGGCTGAATCGCCCCGCGCCAACCACGGGGCGTCGAGGATTTCGTATCGGTCGACCTCTCGGATCAACCGGGCCAGCGGTTCGTTCCAGCTCCCGACCACGAGGTCGATCTGCGCGCCCGGGGCGTGTGTGCGAAGCGCCGCGAGGGCCGGGAGCGTCATGACGAGGTCGCCGATGCGCTCGAGCCGAAGCACCAAGATCCGCTGGGGCTCCGGCGAGGCCAGACGCGAACGCCGCCAGCCGGCCGCCGTCGCGATGCCGAGCACCGCGTCGGCACACCCGACGAGCCAGCGCTCGCGGCGGTCATCGATCTGCAGGTGATCGAACATGCGGCGTTCGATGCCTCGTCGCCGTCACGCGCCTGACCGACGGGCGCCGGCTTCCCGGAGGGTCCGCGACCCACGGGCGACTCCAGGGCCTGCGGGCAGCGCCTCTCGGCCCGCGCTGTTCCTCACCGAATCTCGATTCGGTCGACCATCACGCCCAGGTCGCGGTCGTCCGGCACGCCCAGGATCCGTCGCGGATTCCACGTCGTCGAGATGAGCTTGAGCCGAACCGTGCGGAACCCGCTCGCCCACGCCGAGGCGAGGTCCGCCGGCACCTCGAACCGGTACGGCCGGAACCCGTCGGCGATCGTCGCCGAGCCGATCGGCCGATCGTCGGCATACAACTCCATGCGCGCCGGGGTCGCCGCGGCGGGACGCCCGCCGCTGCTCATCCAGAGCGTAATCGCCACCGCGTGCGTCGGCGGCAGGACGGAAATGTACGACTCGTCGCGGCTCCAGCGGAACGTCTCGCCTCGCGCGTGCCGCTCCTTCGCATGAAACCGCACCACGTAGACGTCGTCCGTCGTCCCGATGTCGAGCGCGACTTCGGACGGACGCTCGCCGGGAGCGATGAAGCGATAGAGGGCGAAGTCGAATTCCTTGAAGCGCGGACCGCCGGGATACGTGTTGAGCGGCGAGTCGTATTCGGGGAGCTGGAAGCGCTCGCCGACGACCGGCTGGACCGCCAGCCGCGGGTCGACGAGGTCCGTACCGCCGCCGCCGAGGAAGTAGACCGCCGAGTAGCGCGTCCAGGCCCACGCCAGAAACGCAGCCAGCCGCGCCTTGTCGGGTTGCCGCGAGTCGAGCACGAGCACGTTCCGCCCGTGAATGTACGCGAGCGGGAGCCCCAGAACATGGAGGTCCGAGGCCTGACGCGATTCGACGATGATGAGGTCGCGGTCCGTGAAGCGCTGGTCGAGGCGACCGAGGCGCTCGGTCGCCCCGCGGTACTCGACGTGCGAGCGCAGCGGCGCGCTCTGCTGCCAAAACCCCCAGCCGAGCGCCGCGATCCCCAGGAGTCCGGCTGCGACCCACACCCGGCCGACACGTCGACGCCACCCGGACGGGTCGTCGGCGCGCCCTGCGCCGACGATCGGCCAGAGCGCGGCCGCGGCCGCCAAGACGAGCGCGCCCGGCAGGATGACCGGCAGGAACCGCCGGGCCATCCAGAACTGCTCGGGGACGATGCGGACCTTGTAGAAGAAGAAGAGCGCGAAAACCGCGAGCGCCAGGTAGAAGGCCGGCAGCCGCCAGAACAGGCGCCAGGTGGCCAACCCGAAGCCGGCCAGTGCCGCAGCGAGGCCGTACGGCCGGACGTAATAGGCGGCGAACGTCCTGAGCGCGTCGGCGTCGTGTGCGGCCAGACGCCCGCCGGGGCGCCGGACCCAGTACGCGTACGCCGCCGCGCCGAGCAGGCCGGCGACGAGGAATCGCGGGGTCCACAGCTCGAATCGTGTCTCGACGGCGGGCGTCCGGCGAACCCGGACGAGCGCGACGCCGAGGGCCACCGCGAGCCCGGCGAGAGCGAGAGATCCCAGGGGCAGGTTCCTCACGAACCCGACGAGCTGCGCGGCGTACGGCCGCATGACGAGGCCGTAGTACAGCGCAGCGCCGGCGGCCCAGAGGAGCAGCGTCGGAACGATGGCCACCGGCAACACCCGTCGACTCCGGCCGCCGAAAGTCGCCACGATGCCAGCCACGGCAGCCAGGAGCGTCGCCTCGAGCCGCAGGAACAACGCCAGGCCGAAGAGCGTGCCGGAGAGGGCTCCGAACAAGCGTCCCCGTCCTTCGCTGGCGCGCGCCCAGGCGAGTAGCGCCGCGAAGGCCAGGCCCTGCAGGCCCAGCTCCGAGTTCGAGTACCGCCCGAACCACACCTGTGCCACGTTGAGCGCCAGCAACACCGCCGCGGCGAAGCCGACCGCTCGGCCGAAGAGCCAGCTCGCAGCGAAGTAGACGGCGGCCAGACCGACGAGCGCACACGCCGTCACGGTCGCCAGCGCACCGGGCAGGCCGGCCGCGCCGTACCCGTAGGCAATCCACAGCGGGTAGAGATGCGGGAACTGCGCCACGACGGAACCGGCGTTCGGGTCGAGGACAAAGAACCCCATGAACCGCAGGCCCTGATATGTCGGGTCGCCTCGCCACGGGAAGAAGAGGTCCCGGAACTGAGCCGGCACGCTCGCCACGACCGGGTCCCGAATGACGAGCGATCCAGCTCGCGCGATCTGGACGCCTTCGTTGAGGTAGACTCCGGGGTCCTTTCCTCCGAGCACCAGCTCGCCCGGCGGCGTGTAGAGCCAGAGCCCCAGGGCGAGCACGGTCGCTGGTAGAAGCGCGGTCGCTCCAGCTCGCAGAGCGCCGGCCGGCAGCCTCAGGTCGCCGTGGCTCCAGAGCGCGACGGTCGCGACGACGACCAAGTCGGCAGCGAGCACGCGGCCGAGCGAGTACCAGCCCAGGGCGGCGAGCGCGAGCGCCCACGTCGACGAGATCGCCAGGCTCAGGACGACAGCCCAGAAGGCCCGCTCCTCGGCCGGCAGGGTGGCGCGCGCGGGGCGGCCTGGGGTCGGCGCGCGCAACACGGCCGCGCCAGGTAGATACGCGAGGACGAACAGGACGAGCAACGTGCGGAGCATCACGGCCGAGGTGACGGCCGACCTGAAGGTCGGCCGCTACGTGTCGCTGTCGTGATCCCTCTCATCCGTAGCGGCCGGGCTTCAGCCCGGCCGAGGGTGACACGCCGCTACACGGTCATAGACCGTCTCGAAGGCCGCCACTGTCTGCGCCCACGTGTAGCGGGTCTCGGCAAGGGCGCGAGCGCGCTGCCCGAGATCGACGCGACGCGCGGGCTCGACGACCAGCGCCTCGATGGCCGCGGCGAGCATCACCGGGTCGCCCTCGGGCACGACGACCGCCGCGTCGCTCCCTCCGAGGACCTGCGCGATTCCCCCGGCAGGCGTCGTGACGAGCGCGACCCCGCACGCCAGGGTCTCGAGCACGACGTTCGGCAGGCCGTCCACGTTACCCGTCGCGTCGTGCACGGATGGCACGACGGCGACGTCGGCCGCGGCGAGCAGGCGCGGCATCCTGTCGTGCGACACCGTGCCCAGAAACCGCACTCGCCCGGCGATCCCCAGGTCCGCCGCGCGTCGCCGCAGCTCGTCTTCCAGGTCGCCGCCGCCAGCGAGCGCGAGCACCAGCTCGGGTCGCCGCGGCGCCAGACGGCCGACAGCCTCCAGGAGATACTCGAACCCCTTCTTTCGCACCAATCGCCCGGCGGCCACGACGAGCGTCTGCCCCGCATCCAGACCGAGCGCGCCCCTGATCTCCTCCCGCGCGGCTTTGTCCGGCTTGAAGCGTTCACCGTCGACGCCGTACGGAATCACGCTCGTCCGCGCCGGGTCGGCGCCGAGCGCGACCGCGCGGTCGCGAAGGTCGTGGCTGCACGCGGTTACCCACGCGCTCCGCCGGAACGCGCGGCGCGCCGCACACCGAGCGAGGCCGTGACGTTCGGCCACGTAGACGTCCGAGCCGTGCAGGCTCACGACGAGCGGGCGCGGGCCGGCGGCGAGCGCCGCCATGACGCCGCCGGGCACGACCCAGTGCCCATGGATCACACTGGCCCCGACCCGCGCCGCGACGCGGCGCGCGAGCCTCCACCCGGCCGTCACCGCCAAAGGCGCCACGAGCCAGGCGGCAGCACGCAGCCGGACGTCAGCCTCGAGCGCCTCGGCGTACCCGAAGACGGCGAGCGAGGGGACCGGGGCGTAGCGGAAGAAATGAAGGTGCACCCGACCATCCTCGGGCCCCCGGCTGACGCGCGGGTGCCACGGCGCGACGACGTGCACGGCGTGGCCGCGCGCGGCCAACCCACGGGCGATCGGTTCCATGAAGGTGCCCACGGTGTCGCCGGGAAACCTCGGGTACGACGAAGCCACCATCACGATCGTGTGGGGCATGGACGCATCAGGACTCGGGTCGTCGGTCGCGCGAGAGCTCCAGGGCGCGAACGCGGTAGAGGAGATCTTCGATGAGCTTCCGGTTGCCCGCAATCACGTCCGCCACGAGCCCGATCAGCAGAACCTGGAACCCCACGATCATGAGCACCGCCGACAGGATGAGCGACTGCACGTGCCCCGTGCCCTCGCCCGCGAAGTAGTAATAGAGGAAACGCAGCGAGACCAGCAACCCGACGCCGAAGGTCGCGAGCCCGATCGAGGTGAACACCTTCAGGGGTTCGTACATGGTGTAGATGCGAATGATCGTGGCCGCCGACTCGGCCAGATACTCGAGCACACTGCCGAACAGCCGCGAGTCGCGCGTGCGCGGGTTGGTCGCCACGGGGACGTGCACGATCGCCATGCGCTTGTTGCCCGCCTGGATGATCGACTCGAGTGTGTAGGAAAACTCCGACACGATCACGGTCCGCATGGCGGCCTCGCGCGTGTACGCGCGGAACCCGCTCGTGGTGTCGGGAACCCCCGTGCCCGAGACCTGCCGGACCACCCAGCTTCCCAGCCGCTGCAGCAGCTTGCGCGACCACGACATCGACGCCTGCGACGGGATGTTGCGGTCACCGATGACGATGTCGGCCGTGCCCGCGAGCAAGGGGGCCACCAGCTTCGCGATGTCGCGCCCGGCGTACTGGTTGTCGGCGTCGGTGTTGACGATGAGGTCGGCGCCCCACTTGAGGGCGGCGTCGAGGCCCGCCATGAAGGCCGCCGCCAGCCCCTTGTGCCGCGTGAACCGCACGACGTGGGTGACGCCGTGCGCCTTGGCGACCTCCTCCGTCCCGTCCTCGGACCCATCGTCGATGACGAGCGTTTCGATGACGTCGACGCCGGGAATCGCAGTCGGCAGGTCGGCGAGCGTGGCCGGCAGGGTCGCGGCTTCGTTGAAGCACGGGATCTGGATGATGAGCTTCGTCACGGTGCGAATCGTGCCGGCTACGGCCCGCCGGGCCGAGACCCCGTGCCCACGAGTGTCTCGACGACACCCGCCCAGGTGACCTCACGGGCACGGGCATAGCCGGCGTCCCCGAGCGCCGCCGCGAGCGCCCGGTCGCCGTCGAGCCGCGCGATGGCCGCCGCGATCGCCTCGGGCTCCGGCGCAGAGATGATACCGTTGACCCCGTCCTCGACGAACTCGAGCGGCCCCCCGGCGTCGTGCGTCGTGACGACCGGTTTCCGCGCCAGAAACGCTTCCAGTGTCACGTACCCGTAGTCCTCGTCGTAGGGCGCATAGACCACGGCGAGTGCGCCAGCGTACAGATCGATCAGGGCTTCGTCGGACACGGTGCCCAGCAGGCTCACACGGTCGCCGAGCGCCAGCGCCTCGACGGTGCGCTCGACCTCTTTGCGCTGACTTCCGTCGCCCACGACGAGCAGCCGGAGCGGGGGCGGCACGCTCGCGAACGCCCGCACGACGAGGTCGGCACGCTTGATCGATTCCAGCCGGCCGACCGTCAGGACGTAACCGCCGAACGGGCCCGGACGCAGGCGCTCGGCCAGTCGCGGCGGGTGGTACAGGGGCTCGGCGCGCACGCCATTGTACTGTTCCAGCCGCGCCGCGGTGTTCCGGGCGTTGGTGAACACGCGCCGACACTCCTTCAGCATGCGCGTGTCCAGCTCGATGAGTCGCGCGCGGAGGCCGACGTCGCGCTCGGTGTGCTCGAAGTCGCTGTACGGAGTGCCGCACAGCTCGTAGGCGGCCCGGTACTGATGAATCACCCACGCCACCTTGTTGGGATGCCGGACGAAGTAGGTGGGAAACTTGGTCGCGATGACCAGATCGATCGGCTGTCCGTTGCTCTCGCTCAGGTCGAGGAGCCGCCACGCGGCCGCGTGGGCCAGGATCTCCTCTTTCGGATACCACTTGAACGGCACACTCACGAGCTCCGCGGCGAATCCGTGCGCGCGGAGTTCGGCGACGAGCTGCCGGACGTGCGATTCCGCGCCGCCCGAGACGAACGGCACCTGAGCTTCGCAGACGATGACGCGTTCAATCGTCATCCGCTCGTGCCGTGCGGCAGGACCGCGGCCAGCCGACCCCCGGGACGACTCACGACCGGCCAATCACGCCCTCGAGCGGACTCGTCGCCGACGCGTAGCGCTTCCTGGGAATCCGCCCCGCCAGATACGCCAGCCGCCCCGCCTCCACCGCCAGCCTCATCGCGCGCGCCATCGCGACCGGGTCGCCCGCCCCGGCAATCGCCGTGTTCATGAGGACGCCGTCGGCCCCGAGCTCCATGGCGATCGCCGCGTCCGATGCGGTCCCGACGCCGGCATCCACGATGAGCGGCACGGTCACGAGCTCGCGGATGATCTCGAGGTTGTTCCGGTTCTGAATGCCCAGCCCCGACCCGATCGGGGCCCCGAGGGGCATGACGGCCGCGGCGCCCGCCTCCTGTAGCTTCTTGCACACCACCGGGTCGTCGTTCGTGTAGGGGAGGACGACGAAGCCTTCGGCGACCAGAACGCGCGTCGCCTCGACGAGCGCCGCGTTGTCGGGAAAGAGCGTCCGCTCGTCCCCGATGACCTCGAGCTTCACCCAGTTCGACAGGCCCGCCTCGCGCCCGAGCCGCGCCGTCCGGATGGCGTCGGCCGCCGTGTAGCAGCCGGCGGTGTTCGGCAGAATGAAGTACCGCGAGGGATCCAGGTAGTCGAGCAGCGACTCGCCGCGTCGCTTGAGGTCGACGCGCCGGACCGCCACCGTCACGACCTCGGCGCCCGACGCCTCGAGCGCCTGCACCATCACGGGAAACGACGCGTACTTCCCGGTCCCGACGATGAGCCGCGAGGTGAACGAACGCCCCGCGATCACCAGAGGGTCCTGCGTCATGATCGGCTGTCTCGGCCGCCGCTCGCGTGTCCCCCCGGAAGGAAGGAGCGGAGCCCTCTGACCGTCCGCGGCACGCGGCGCCCGGCCCCGCCGCCGACGAAGTTCACGATCTCGATTTCGTCCCCCTCGACGACCGGCGTGGCGTCGTAGGCGGCGCGCTTGACCACCTGCTGATTGCGCTCGACGGCCACCCGCCGGGGGTCGATGCCGTACTGGGCGAGCAACGCGCTCACCGTCAGGGGACCGGCGAGCTCGACGGTCTCGCCGTTGACCCGAATTCTCACGCCGTCGTCTCTGTTACGACCTGGCCACATCCGAGACGGCCGACCGAGCCCCTCGCGCCGCGCCTCAGCCGCTCGTCGCCGACACGGCCGCCTCGCCCGGCGCCGTTCGCGTCGCGCCGACCTTCTCACCGGCCAGCCTAGCGTGCGGGTTCCGGCAAGTCAAGGCGACCGACGGCAACCACGCGGTCGACGCGCCCGGGCATGGGCCGCCGGCGTGCCTCGAGGGCGCGCGGTCGATTGACTTGGCTCGGAGCGGTCCGATAGCATGAAGGAGCCGCGCGCGGCGCGCGGGCCGCGCCGGCCTTTTTTGTGTGGGCGCTTGAGAAATGCTTCACAAGCGTCCCTGACGTATGCCTATTCCCGGCTGGCTGGCCATCGCGATCATGATCGGCCTGGGCGCGGCCTTCGGGGCCGGTTCCGTCGTGCTCTCGCACTGGCTCGGGCCGCGCCACCCCACGCCCGAGAAGCTCGCGCCGTACGAATGCGGCATGCCGCCGGTCGGCGACGCCCGCGAGCGCCACCCGGTCAAGTTCTACCTGGTGGCCATGATTTTCCTGCTCTTCGACATCGAGGTCGCCTTCCTCTACCCGTGGGCGATGGCGCTCAGGGACCTGCGCTGGGTGGGCTTCGTGCAGGTCGTCGTGTTTTTGGCGCTGCTCCTCGCCGGCTATGTCTACGTGTGGCGGAAGGGCGTGCTCGACTGGGGGAAGCCATCCTGATGCCGGACTTCGAGATTCCCATCCTCACGACGACCGTCGAGAAGATGGTGCAGTGGGCCCGGCGCTCGTCGATCTGGCCGGTCACCTTCGGCCTGGCGTGCTGCGCCATCGAGATGATGGCCATGAGCGCGTCGCGGTACGACATCGCGCGCTTCGGCGCCGAGGTCTTCCGCGGCTCGCCCCGCCAGTCGGACCTCATGATCGTGGCGGGCCGGCTCTCGCGGAAGATGGCGCCCGCGCTGCGCCGCGTCTACGACCAGATGCCGGAGCCGAAGTGGGTCATCTCGATGGGCGCGTGCGCGTCGTGCGGCGGGGTGTTCGACAACTACGCGATCGTGCAGGGCGTCGACCAGGTCGTGCCGGTGGACGTCTTCGTTCCGGGCTGCCCGCCGCGGCCCGAGTCGGTGCTCTACGCGCTCGTGCAACTTCAGAAGAAGATCGACCGCCAGCGGGCCCAACTGATCGCGTGAGCGGCCCGGCGTTCGGCCCATGGAGACCGCGGCGATCATCCGGATCCTCGAGCGCACCGTGCCCGGCGCCGCCTTCGAGGCGGGTACGGCGACGGATCAGCCGACGATCTACGTGCCGCGCGAGCGGCTGGTCGAAACGTGCCGCGTCCTGCGCGACGCGCCGGCCTTCCAGTGCTCGTGTCTCGCCGACCTGACGGCGGTCGATGATTTCCCGCGCGAGCCGCGGTTCGAGGTCGTCTATCACCTGGCCTGTTTGGGCACGCCGGGGTTTCCCTCCGCGGTGCCGTCGACGCCGATGCGCCTCCGGGTGAAGGTGCGTGTGCCGGGGGACGAGGCGCGGGTGCCTACCGTTTCGGAGGTCTGGCCGGCGGCGAACTGGCTCGAGCGCGAGGTGTTCGACCTGTTCGGCATCGTCTTCGAGGGCCATCCGGATCTCAGGCGGTTGCTGATGCCGGACGACTGGGAGGGCCACCCGCTCCGGAAGGACTATCCCGTGCAGATCCGGATGCCGGTGCGCGCCGTCGAGCCGCTGCAGCTCACGCCGGAGCAGTTCGTGGCCAACATCGAGGCCGCCCGACGGCGGACGGGCGGAGAGTCGTGAGCGCGCCCCGGGACCCCTCGGCCGTGCGCGACGCGCTGGCGCGTGCCGTCGCCGAGACGGTGGCCCTCCACGAGCGCGTGGTCGAGCTCGACCCGGCGCCGCTCGCCGCCGCGCTCGATGCGATGCTGCGGGCGTTGGCGCACGGGGGCAAGGTGATCGCGTTCGGCAACGGCGGGAGCGCCGCCGACGCGCAGCACCTGGCGGCCGAGCTCGTCGGGCGCTTCGGCCGCGAGCGCCGGGCGCTCGCGGCGCTGGCGCTCACGGCCGACACGAGCGTCGTGACCGCGCTCGCCAACGACTACGCGTTCGACCGCGTGTTCGCCCGACAGATCGCCGCGCTCGGGCGGCCGGGCGATGTGGCGCTCGGGATCTCGACGAGCGGCCGGTCGGTCAACGTGCTGCGCGGGCTCGAAGCCGCGCGCGCTGCCGGGTTGACGACGATCGCGCTCACCGGGGGCGACGGCGGGCCCATCGGGCGCGCCGCCGACATCCACGTCAACGTGCCCGGCGAGTCGACGCCGCGCGTGCAGGAGGTGCATCGCACCGTGCTCCACGTGCTGTGCGATCTGGTGGAGCGGGAGGCGTGCCGAGACTAGTCATGCCCGAGCTGCGCACCGAAGTCCTCACCGTGAACATGGGGCCCCAGCACCCCAGCACGCACGGGGTGCTGCGCCTCATCCTCAAGCTCGACGGGGAGCGCGTGGTCTCAGCCGACGTGACCATCGGGTACCTGCACACCGGCATCGAGAAGACCGCCGAGAACAAGAAATGGCAGCAGGTCGTCCCGCTCGTCGAGCGCATGGACTACCTGAGCGCGCAGTCGAACAGCCTGGCGTACTGCCTGTCGGTGGAGAAGCTGCTCGGCATCGAGGTGCCCGACCGCGTCGCGTACATCCGGATGCTCCTGGCCGAGCTCCAGCGCATCAACAGCCACCTCGTCTGGCTGGGGACGCACGGCATGGAGGTGGGCGCCGTCTCGGTGATGCTCTACTGCTTTCGCGAGCGCGAGCTATTGCTCAACATCAACGAGATGATCGCCGGCTTCCGGATGTTCCCGAGCTACATCCGCGTCGGCGGCCTGCGCGAGGACCTGCCGGCGGGCTTCCACGAGGCCGTCCGGGAGTTCCTCGACCGGTTCCCGGGGAAGCTGAAGGAGTACGAGGACCTGCTGACCCAGAACGAGATCTGGGTGCGCCGCACCCGCGGCATCGGCGTCATCTCGAAGGCGGACGCCGTCGCCTGGGGCCTCGTCGGTCCGTTCGCCCGCGCCTCGGGCGTGCCGTACGACGTGCGGCGCGCGTTCCCCTACCTCAAGTACGACGAGGTGGACTTCGACGTGCCGGTCGGGACGAACGGCGACGTTTACGACCGCTACCTGGTGCGCGTCGAGGAGATGCGCCAGAGCGCCCGCATCTGCCGCCAGCTCATCGACCGCATCGCACCCACCGGCGTCTACGACATCGGCGATTACCGCATCGTCCCGCCGCCGAAGGACCGGGTGTACACGGAGATGGAGGCGCTCATCCAGCACTTCCTCGTGTACTCGCAGGGCTTCAGCGTGCCCGCGGGCGAGGCGTACGTGCCCATCGAGGGGCCGCGCGGCGAGCAGGGCTTCTACGTGGTGTCCGACGGCACGAACCGGCCGTGGCGCGTCAAGGCGCGCTCGCCGTCACTTCTGGCCTGCCAGGCGCTGCCGAAGCTCATCGTCGGCGGGCTCGTGGCGGACGTCATCGCGGTCATCGGGTCGACCGACGTGGTCATGGGGGACGTGGATCGATGAGCTTTCATCCGGCGATGGACTACGGCGCCGCGTGGCACCGGTCCCAGCGGGCCGTGCTGGAGGAGGGGCCGCCGTTCGAATACACGCCGGAGCGTCGGGCGCGGCTCGAGGAGATCTGCCGGCGCTATCCGCCGGACCGGCGGCGCTCGGCGATCCTCGCGGCGCTCTATCTGGCGCAGGAGCAGCAGGGTTACATCACCGCCAACGTGGCGCGCCACGTCGCGGCGGTGATCGGGTGCGCGCCAGCGGAGGTCGAGGACGTCGCGTCGTACTACACCATGTTCTTCAAGCGACCGGTCGGGACGTACGTCGTGCACGTGTGCCGGACGCTCGCGTGCGCGCTCTCGGGCGCGGAGCGCGTGACGGCTGCCTTCGAGCGCACGCTCGGGATCCGGCTCGGCGAGACCGATCCGAGCGGCACGTTCACGCTCGTCGAGGTCGAATGCCTGGGCGCGTGCGACCGCGCGCCCGTCGTGATGGTGAACACCGACTGGCACGAGCGGTTGACCCCGGAGGACGTCCCGCGGTTCCTCGAGGCGCTGCGCACGCGCGGCCCGGCCGCGCTCTCAGGGTGTCACCTGCAGGGGGAGAAGGGGCTGGACGAGAGCGTGGAAGACAAGTAGAGAACAAGCAGGGCAGAACTAGATAGGAACTACAGTACAACCAGGGTAGAACCAGAGTAGACGTCGAGCAGAAGTAGGGCGGAACGGGGAAAGAAGGAGAGCGCAAGCAGGGCCGAGGCAAACCAGAAGTAGAGCAGAAGTAGAGCAGAAGTAGGGCAAAAAGAAGTACACACCAAGTCTTAGCGGCCAGTCTTCAGACCGGCCGTAGGGAAAGCACCGATGCTCCCCGTCCTCACCCGCCACGTCCGCGAGCCGAACAGTTACACGCTCGAGTTCTACCTGCAGCATGGTGGCTACCAGGCCCTGCGCAAGGCGCTCTTGATGAAGCCCGACGAGGTCACCGAGCTCGTGAAGGCGTCGGGGCTGCGGGGCCGCGGCGGCGCGGGGTTTCCCACGGGGCTGAAGTGGAGCTTCGTGACGAAGGACGACCGGCCGCGCTACGTCTGCTGCAACGCCGACGAGAGCGAGCCGGGTACCTTCAAAGACCACGTGCTGCTCGAGCGCAACCCGCACCTGGTCTTCGAGGGCTGCGCCATTGCCTGCTACGCCATCGGGGCGAAGGTCGCCTACATCTACCTTCGCGGCGAGTTCTATCACGTGCAGCAGGTGCTCGAGGCGCAGCTCGAGGAGGCCTACCGGGCGGGCTATCTGGGCCGCAACGTCTTCGGCGGCGAGTTCGACTGCGATATCTTCGTGCATCGCGGCGCCGGGGCGTACGAGGCGGGCGAGGAAACGGCGCTGCTCGAGTCGCTCGAAGGCAAGCGCGCGCAGCCGCGCATCAAACCGCCGTTTCCCGCCGCCGTGGGCCTGTACAACTGCCCGACGGTGGTCAATAACGTCGAAACGCTCGCCAACGTCCCCTTCATCGTCCTCAACGGCGCGGACTGGTACGCGAGCCTCGGGCTCGAGAAGAACACGGGCCCCAAGCTCTACTGCGTGAGCGGGCACGTGAGGCGCCCTGGCGTCTACGAGGCGACGATGAAGACGACGCTGAGGGAGCTGATCGATGACTATGCGGGCGGGATGCGGGACGGGCGCGAGCTGAAGGCGGTGTTTCCCGGGGGCTCGTCCGTGCCCGTCCTGCTGCCGCACCAGATCGATGTCCCGGCGAGCTTCGACGCCGTCGCGCAGGCGGGGTCGATGCTGGGGTCGGCGGCCATCATGGTGATGGACGATTCGACCTGCATGGTGTGGGTGGCGGAGAATCTGCTGCACTTCTACCGGCACGAGTCGTGCGGGAAGTGCACGCCGTGCCGGGAGGGCACAGACTGGCTGTACAAGCTGATCCGCCGCGTCGAGCGCGGCGAGGGCCGGATGGCGGACATCGACCTCATCGTGAGCGTCGCGAACAACATCGGGGGCAAGACCCTCTGTCCGTTCGGCGACGCCGCGATCGCGCCGGCGCTCTCGACGGTGCAGCATTTCCGGCACGAGTACGAGGCGCACGTGCGCGAGGGCCGGTGCCCGCTCCCGGCCGACTGGCGGGTCAGCGAGTCCGTGGCGGCCGGTCTTTAGACCGGCCGTCGCGGGCGGGCGGGCCGCGACGTGGATTGACCGCCGTTCCTCGACGTCGACTATGGCAGTGATGGTTCATCTCGGCCTGATTCTGGCGGTGTTCACGGGCCTGCTGCTGTCGGCCGCCGGCATGGTCTACATGGAGCGCAAGGTCGCGGCCGACATCCAGCAGCGCTACGGCCCGTACCTGGTCGGGCCCTACGGCGCCCTCCAGCCGTTCGCCGACGTCATCAAGCTCATGTTCAAGGAGGAGCTGCGGCCGCGCGCGGCCGACGCCATCCTCTTCACGCTCGCGCCCATCCTCTCGGCCACGGCCGCCTTCGCCGCCTTCGCCGTCGTCCCCTTCGGCGCCGAGACGCGGCTGTTCGGCCTGCTCGAGGCGCCGATCGCGCTGCAGGTGGCCGACGTGAACGTCGCGCTGCTCGTCATCTTCGCGATCACCTCGATGGGCGTCTACGGTATCGTCCTCGCCGGGTGGAGCTCGAACAGCAAGTACTCGCTCCTCGGTGCCCTGCGGTCGTCCGCGCAGATGATCAGCTACGAACTGTCGTACGGGCTGGCGCTCGCGTCGGTGATCATGATCGGCGGCTCGCTGTCGCTGCGCGATCTGGTCGACGCGCAGGCAGGCACCTGGCTGGGGTTCCTGCCGCGCTGGAACGTGTTTGTCCAGCCCATCGGCTTCCTCATCTTCATGACGGCGGGCGTCGCCGAGACCAACCGTGCGCCGTTCGACTTCCCCGAGGCCGAGCAGGAGCTCGTGGCGGGTTACCACACCGAGTACAGCAGCATGAGCTTCGCGATGTTCTTCCTCGCGGAGTACATCAACATGGTGACCGTCTCGGCCGTCGCCACCAACCTGTTCCTCGGCGGATGGCACGGGCCGCTGCTGCCGCCCGCGCTCGGCTGGGTGTGGTTCGTGGCGAAGACGTTCGCGCTGCTGTTCTTCTACGTGTGGATGCGCTGGACGCTGCCGCGCTACCGCTACGACCAGTTGATGGCGTTCGGGTGGAAGGTGCTGCTGCCGCTCGCCGTGGTGAACCTGCTCGTGACGGCGGCGGGCGTCGTGTCCTGGGGCTGACGCCGTGAGGAGACGGTGATGGATCTGCTGCTCTTCTACCTGTTCGCCGGTCTCGCCGTCGCTGCCTCCGGGCTCGTCGTCGGGCAGCGAAACCCGATGTACAGCGTGCTCTTGCTCATCGTCTCGTTCATCGCCCTGGCGGGGCTCTACGTCCTGCTCGACGCGCCGTTCGCGGCGGTCACGCAGATCATCATCTACGCCGGCGCGATCATGGTGCTCTTCCTCTTCGTGGTCATGCTGCTCAACGTGCCGCGGGAGGACCCGGGCGGGGCGCCGCTCCGCGTGCGCCTCTCCGGCGCGCGGCGGGTGGGGGCGCTGCTCTCGGCAGCGCTCGCCCTCGAGCTCGCGTGGGCGCTCAGGCGCCTGGGGACGACCGAGCTCGGACGAGAGGCGGCGCCGGAGCTCCTGTCGGTGCGCGCGATCGGGCGCGCGATCTTCACCGACCACGCGTTCGCCTTCGAGGTGACGTCGATCCTGATCCTGGTCGCCCTGGTGGGCGCAGTCGTGATCGCTCGCAAGGAGGAGCGCTAGCTGGAGCTGACACGATGCCCACGCTCAACCACTACTTGGCGCTCTCGGCGGTGCTCTTCTCGATCGGCACGGCGGGCGTGTTCCTCCGCCGCAACCTGATCACGCTGCTGCTCTCGATCGAGATCATGCTGAACGCCGTCAACCTGACGTTCATCGCCGTCGGCCGGTACCTCGGGTCGGTCGACGGGCAGGTCATCGTGTTCTTCGTCGTGACGGTGGCGGCCGCCGAGGCCGCCGTCGGCCTGGCGCTCGTGATCGCGCTCTTCCGACACCGCGAGACGCTCGACCCCGACGCCTTCAGGTCGCTCAAGTGGTGATGCTGCTCGTCATCCCGCTCTTGCCGTTCGTCGGGTTTCTCGTGAACGTCGCCGTCGGTCGGCGCCTGCCGAAGACGGCGTCCGGAACCGTCGCGTGCGGCGCGATGGTCGGGTCGTTTCTCGCCGCCGCCGCGGCGAGCTGGCCGATCCTGACGGGGGCTGCCCGCGTGGTCGAACAGGTCGTCTACCGCTGGATCCCCTCTGGCGACCTCGACCTCGCCTTCGCCCTGCGGCTCGACCCGCTCGCCACGGTCATGGCGCTCGTCGTGACGGGCGTCGGGTCGCTCATCCACATCTACTCGGTCGGCTACATGCACGAAGAGCCCGACCCGGAGTACGCGCGCTACTTCTCGTACCTCAACCTGTTCGCGGCGTTCATGCTCGTGCTCGTGCTCGCCGCAAACCTGCCGGTGCTCTTCGTGGGGTGGGAGGGCGTCGGGCTCTGCTCGTATCTGCTGATCGGGTTCTGGTACCACAAGCGGTCGGCGGCCGACGCCGGCAAGAAGGCCTTCGTCGTCAATCGCATCGGCGACTTCGGGTTCCTGCTCGGGATGCTGCTCGTCTACCGGACGTTCGGCACGTTCGACTTCGCCGAGCTCGCGACCCGCATCGAGCCGATGGCCCCCGAGGCGACGATGGGAGTGCTCACGACGGTGGCGCTCTTGCTCTTCGTGGGCGCGACGGGCAAGTCGGCCCAGATCCCGCTGTACGTCTGGCTGCCCGACGCCATGGAAGGGCCGACGCCGGTGTCGGCGCTCATCCACGCCGCCACGATGGTGACGGCCGGCGTGTACATGATCGGCCGCAACGCCGTGCTTTTCAGCCACGCGCCTCTGGCGCTCGAGGTGGTGGCCGTCGTGGGCGTGGCGACCGCCCTCCTCGCCGCGACGATCGGGCTCGTGCAGAACGACATCAAGCGCGTGCTCGCCTACTCGACTGTTTCGCAGCTCGGCTTCATGTTCCTCGCGATGGGCGTCGGGGCGTACGCGGCGGGCATCTTCCACCTCTACACCCACGCGTTCTTCAAGGCGCTCCTCTTTCTCGGCTCCGGCGCCGTCATCCACGCCCTCTCGGGCGAGCAGGACATCCGGCGGATGGGGGGGCTCAAGCGCGACCTGCCGGTCACCTACTGGACGTTCCTCGCCGGGGCGATGGCGATCGCCGGCGTGCCGCTGCTCTCGGGGTTCTTCAGCAAGGACGAGATCCTCTACCGCACGTTCGCGAGCGGGCACCGGGTGTTGTGGACGGTCGCGGCCGCGACCTCGTGGCTGACGGCCATCTACATGTTCCGGCTCGTGTTCCGGACGTTCCACGGCGAGCGCGCGGCGCCGGTTGCGGAGCCCGCGGGAGCGCAGGCCGGAGGCCCCCATGCCCCGTCGCCACCGGACCCGGGCTCGCCGGTGGCGCATGGACCGTCGGCCCCCGGCACGCCCGGGCACGGGCACGGCGGTCGACTCCACGAGGCGCCGCCGTCGATGGCGATCCCGCTCGTCATCCTGGCGATCGGCTCGGTCGTGGCCGGCTACGTCGGCGTGCCGCACGCGCTCGGCGGCGAGAACCGGATCGAGCGCTTCCTCGAGCCAAGCTTCCACGCGGGCGAGCCGGCCCGGCGCGAGGCCGCGTGGCCGGCGGGCGGCGCGCCGGAAGAGGCCGTGGCGGGCGCAGCGGCGCAGGCGGCCGAAGCCGTGGCCGGCGGGGCAGGGCTGGAGCTGACCCTGATGGCGGTGTCGATCGCGCTGGCCCTCGGCGGCATCGCCGTCGCGACCGAGGTCTTCCTGCGGCGGCGGGAAGCGGCCGACCGCGTCGCGGCCCGCTTCCCGCGGATATACCGGCTGCTGCTCGGGAAGTATTTCGTGGACGAGCTGTACGACGCCCTGTTCGTCCGGCCGACCAAGGCCATCTCGACGAGCGTGCTCTGGCGCGGCGTTGACGCCGGGTTCATCGACGGCGCCGTCGACGGCGTCGGGCGAAGTGTCCGGAGCGCCGGGACGACGCTGCGGCGCGCGCAGACCGGCTCGGTGCGCGTCTACGCGGCGTCGCTGTTTCTCGGCGTCGTCCTGGTGATCGGGTATTACCTGTGGCGCTGATCCGCACCGTTCCCGACCGCGCCCTCGCGGCAGACCGGATGCAGGGCTCGTGCCCTCCTGCTCGGCTGGCAGCGCGGGGGAAGGGGCCGAGGAGAGGGCGCCCTGAGGTGAAGGGGATACCGACCGCATGATGGTGCCGCTCGTCAGTCTGACCGTCTTCCTGCCGCTCGCCGGTGCGCTCCTCGTACTACTGGTCGGCCGCGACGGCGAGCGCGACCGGCTCGTGCGAGGGCTCGCGCTCGCCACGTCGCTTGTCGTCTTTGTCCTCTCGCTCGTCCTGTGGGCGCGGTTCGACCCGTCACCTCAAGCCGCCGAGTTCCAGTTCGTCGAGCGCCACCCGTGGATCCCCGCGTTCGGCATCACGTACCACGTCGGTGTCGACGGCATCAGCCTGCTGCTCGTCCTGCTGACGACGTTTTTGACGCCGCTGGCGCTGCTCGGCTCGTGGGCGTCGATCGAGCGAAAAGTGACGGCCTTCTCGTTCCTGATGCTCGCCCTCGAGTCGGCGATGCTCGGCGTGTTCGTCGCTCTCGACGTGTTTCTCTTCTACGTCTTCTGGGACGCGATGCTCGTCCCGATGTACTTCCTCATCGGCGTCTGGGGCTACGACCGCCGCATCTACGCGGCCATCAAGTTCATCCTCTACACGATGGCCGGCAGCGTCCTGATGCTCGTCGCGATCCTGGGCCTCGCGTATCTGCACGTCGAGGCGACCGGGCGCTGGAGCTTCGACTTGACTGATCTGTCGACCGTGGCGCTCCTGCCGCAGACGGCCACGTGGTTCTTCCTCGCCTTCACCGTCGCGTTCGCGATCAAAGTGCCCCTGTTCCCGTTCCACACCTGGCTTCCCGACGCGCACGTAGAGGCCCCGACGGCCGGCTCGGTGATCCTCGCGGGCGTGCTGCTCAAGATGGGCACCTACGGGCTCGTCCGGTTCTCGCTGCCGCTCTTTCCCGAGGCGGCCGCGCGCCTGGCGCCGTACCTCGCCGGACTGGCCGTCATCGGGATCGTCTACGGCGCGCTCGTGGCGATGGTGCAGCCCGATCTGAAGAAGCTCGTGGCGTACTCGAGCGTCAGCCACCTCGGCTTCGTCGTGCTCGGGATCGCGGCGATGAACCCGCAGGCCCTCCAGGGCGCCGTCTACCAGATGCTCAACCACGGCGTGAGCACGGGCGCGCTCTTCCTCATCGTGGGCATGCTTTCCGACCGCCGGCACACGCGCCTGATCGCCGAGTTCGGCGGCCTGAAGCGCGTGATGCCCCGGTTCGTGGGCGTGTTCCTCGTCATCACGCTGTCGTCGATCGCGCTGCCGGGGCTGAACGGGTTCGTCGGCGAGTTCCTCATCCTGCTCGGGGCGTTCCGCTGGGACACCCGCTTTGCGGTGGTGGCGGCGACCGGGGTGATCCTGTCGGCGGTCTACATGCTGTGGATGTTCCAGCGCGTCAACTTCGGACCCGTCACGAACCCGCACAACGAACGGCTGCCCGACATGACCCGCCGCGAGTGGTGGGTGCTCGGGCCGGCCGTGGTCGTCGCGGTGCTCATGGGTCTTTTGCCGGGCCCGTTCCTCCGCGCGATGGCCCCGTCGGTCGACCGTCTGGTCGAACGGGTGGAGCGGAACCGACCCGCGATCGTCGAACGGCGCGCCCTCCCTGGCCCTTTGCAGGCGGGAGCGCGTCGCGCTGAGCGGATCGACACCCACTCCCCATCCACGGTGGGGACCGACGGAGTCGCGACTCGCGATCGGGATCTCGTCGGCTCCCGCTCCCCCCGGAGTGGGGAGAGGCCTGGGGTGAGGGGAGAGCACCCGACGCCATGACCCAGATCGTCGCCATCGTCCCCATCGTGATCGTGACGCTCGCGGCCATCGCGGTCCTCGTGGGCGAGGCGTTTCGCGAGCCGGGCGAGCCGTCGCCGCTGGGGTTGGGCCACATCGGGCTGGTCGGGGCCATGGTGGCGTCGGTGCTGCTCTGGGACCGCGAGCTCCCGGCGTTCGGCGTGGTGCTCTCCGACAACTTCGCCCTCTTCGTCAACCTCGTGCTCGGCGTGGTGGGCATCTTGACGCTGCTCCTGTCGGGCGAGAGCGTGCGGCGCGAGGGCCTGCCCGGTGGCGAGTACTGCGCCCTCACGCTCTTTTCGGTCGCCGGCATGATGCTCATGGCCGCCGCCACGGACCTGCTCGTGATTTTTCTCGCGCTCGAGGTGTTCTCGCTCGGCGTCTACGTCCTGACGGGCATCCGGCGCGCGAGCGCCGACGGGGCCGAGGCGGCGTTCAAGTACTTCCTGCTCGGCGGCTTCTCGAGCGCGTTCTTCCTGTACGGCATCGCGTTCACCTTCGCCGTGACCGGGTCGACGCGCCTCGAGGTCGTCGGCGTCGAGCTGGCGCGGCAGGCGAATGCGCCCGGCATGCTCGTGCTGCTCGCCGCCGGGCTGCTCATCGTCGGGTTTGCGTTCAAGGTGTCGGCCGTGCCCTTCCACATGTGGACGCCCGACGCCTACCAGGGCGCGCCCACGGTCGTCACCGGGTTCATGTCGACCGCGGTCAAGGCGGCGGCGTTTGCGGCGTTCGTGCGGGTGTTCCTGTCGGCGTTCGAACCGCTCCGGGTGCACTGGGTCCCGATCCTGTGGGTCGTGGCGATGGCCACGATGATCGGCGGCACCGTCGTGGGCGTTGTGCAGACCAACGTCAAGCGCATGCTCGCGTACTCGAGCATCGCGCACGCCGGCTATCTCCTCGTCGGGCTGATTGCGGCGAACCCAGCGGGCAAGGCGGCCGTGCTGTTCTATCTGGCCGCGTATGCCTTCACCAATCTCGGCGCGTTCGGCGTCGTGGCGATGCTCGGGACGGGCGAGGATCCGCACGATCGACTCGACGACTTCCAGGGCCTGTGGCATCGCCGTCCGGGCCTGTCGGCGCTGCTGGCAGTCTTCCTGCTCTCGCTCGGTGGCTTCCCGCCGACCGCCGGGTTCATCGGCAAGTGGTACATCTTCTCGGCTGCGATTCAGGAGGGCTATTACTGGCTCGCGATCGTCGGGGTGTTGACGAGCGTCGTGTCCGTCTATTTCTACCTGAGCATCATCGTCCGGATGTACATGACCGAGGCGCCGGCCGCGGCGCGCTCGACGCCGGCGCTGCCGGCGATGGCCGCGGCGGCGCTCGGGATCGCGGTGGTGGCGGTGTTCTATCTCGGCATTCTGCCGGCACGCGTGCTCGACCTCGCGGCCCGCTCCGTCGCGACCATGTTCTGAGCGCGTCGGGGCGCGAATCCGGACGTCGCAGTTGCCACCTAGCGGCCGGTCTTTAGACCGGCCGTCACCCCCGCCGTCGCCGTCGCTCGCCCGCGATCCCCCTCCGCGTCACGGGCGCAAGGCCGCCACCACCTCCGCCAGCCGCGCGTCCTGTTCCGGAAGCACCGTCCGCAGGTCCAGAACGACGCGGGCGCGCTCGATGCGCGCGATGACGGGCGGCGCGAGGCGGCGCAGCTCCGCCTCGAGCGCGTCGGCCGTCGTTCCGGGCCGCTCGAGCGCCACCAGGCGCGTGGGCAGCTCCGACTCGGGCGAGCTGCCCCCGCCGATCGTCGAGACGCCGTCGACGACCTCCGCGACGAACCCGGCCGCGCGCAGCCGCTCCGCGAGTCGCTCCGCGCGCGGCGCGATCTCCTCGGGCGTGAGCGCGATCATGTGCGCCACCGGCACGGTCCGCCCGGCGCGTCCTGTCAGGTATTCGACCAGCGTCGCCTCGAGCGCGGCGTAAGTCAGCTTGTCGACGCGCACGGCGCGCAGCAGGGGGTGGCGCCGCAGCGTCGCCAGCGGTTCGCGACGCCCCACGATCACCCCCGCCTGCGGGCCGCCGACGAGCTTGTCGCCGCTGAAGCACGCGACGTCTACGCCGGCCTCGACGCTTGCGCGCACCTCGGGCTCGTCGCCCAGCGGTCCGCCCGGCACGGCCGGCGGGACGCCGAGATAGCCGCTCCCGAGATCCTCGACGACCGGGACGCCCAGCGTCCGGCCGAGCGCCACGAGCTCGCTGAGCGCCGGGCGCTCGGTGAACCCGGTGATGCGGAAGTTCGACTGGTGCACGCGCAGGATGAGAGCGGTGCGCTCGTTGGCGGCGGCGGCGTAGTCCGCCAGGCGCGTCCGGTTGGTCGTTCCCACCTCGCGGAGCGTCGCGCCCGACTGCGCCATGACGTCGGGCACGCGGAAGCCGCCGCCGATCTCGACGAGCTCGCCCCTCGAGACGATGACCTCGCGGCCCGCGGCGAGGGCGGCGAGCACGAGCAGGACGGCCGCCGCGTTGTTGTTGACGACGACGGCGGCTTCGGCGCCCGTGAGGCGGCAGAGCAGGCGCTCGGCGTGCACGTCGCGCGCGCCACGGCGCCCGGCCTGCAGGTCGTACTCGAGGTTCGTGTAGCCGGTGGCCAGCTCGGCCAGGCGGCGCGCCACCTCGGGCGCGAGCGGCGCCCGGCCGAGATTCGTGTGAATCACGACGCCGGTCGCGTTGATCACCGCGGTGAGCGACGGCTCGACGGCCTGCGCCACACGCTCGCCGACCGCCTGCTCGATCCAGGCCGCCGCCTCCTCGGTCGAGGCCACCGTCGCCGTGCCTCCGAGCAGCCGCGCTCGCAGCTCGTCGGCCGCCTCGCGCAGCGCCCCCACCACGACGTCGCGGCCGTGGCGGTCCACGAGCTCGCGCACCGCGCCGCGCTGGCGGAGCTGTTCGATCGAGGGAATCAGTCGCGCGTGCGCCATCGGGGGCGAAAGCGCGGGCGGCGCGCGCCAGCCGAACAGTCCTAGAGCGAGCGCCTCGCTCGCCGCGCCGGGGCAGTTGCCGGCCGGTCCAGCCTCAGCATACCATTACGACTTCGGAGGGGACAGGCGAGCGTGACGATCGATCCGGCCAGCAACCCTCGCGCCGCCGCGCCAGGTGCGGGCGGCGACGACGCGCCGCCGGCATACCAGCCGCTCGAGCGCTTCTGGCCGTACGTCGACCTGCCCGAACACCCGACGGACGAAGAGCTGGCGGCGCTCCACCCAGAGCTCGCCGCCGCGCTCTTCGAGACGCCGCGGCAGCCGTTCTCCCTGACCTTCAGCTTCGCGCCCTTCGACGGTCCCGACTACGAGCGGGCTGTCGAGCTCGCGCGGGCGTCGGTCGAGTACCGGGAGCTCGGCGCCGGCGCCGACCGGCGGCACCGGGCGCGGTTCCGGACGGCGCAGGTCGCCGAAATGCGCGAGCTGTGGCGGATCATCGGCCGCTTCGATTCGTCCGAGGTGCTCGTCGACGACCAGCCGGTGCCGTACGCCCGGGAGCTGTGGCTGCCGCTCCTCTGGTTGCTCGACCTGTGAGGATGTGGCGGAGTCGACCATCCAGCGGGACCTCGACGCGCTCGCGGCCGAGCTGAAGCGGCTGGAGGCGGAGTACAACATGTATTTCGCCGGCCGGCTGCCGCGGCCGCCGTGGGAGACGCGCGGCCGGGTCGAAGCCCTCATCAAGCGCTGGGACCGCGCCTACATCGAAACCGCCGTCGACCGCTTCCGCTTCAGCACGCTCCAGGCGCGGTTCGTCGCGTTCGCCGACCTGTGGGACCGCGCAATGCGCGCGCGCGAGGAGGGCCGGCCCGGTCCGCTCGCCCCGCCGCCGCGCGAGGAGCCGAAGCAGCCGAAGAAGAAGGAAGAGGAGGTGCGCATCCTGCACGTCACCTCCTTCACCGACCCGCTCCGCGAGGTCGACAAGCTGCACGACCTGTACAATGCGCTCATGGACGCGCGCCGGAGCCTCGGGCAGGACGTGGTGCCGTTCCATCGGTTCGCCGCGCTCGTCCGGGACCAGGTGCAAAAGCTGCGCGAGCAGGGGAGTCCCGAGGTCGCTTTCCGCGTGGACCGCAAGGGCGACCACGTGTCGTTCACCGCGCGGGGGTTGAAAGGCGTGCGGCGCTAGCCGGGCGTGCAGAGGAGCGTGCAGACGCAGAATGGCCACGCCACAGCGTTCACCGAGCGAGCGCGACGAGGCGCGGATGCGCACCCCGGAGCGCGCGGCGCCGAGCGGCGCGGTCCAAGCGAGCGACCGAGCCAGGCGGCGGGGCAGTGCCCCACGCGAGAAAGAAGCGCACCCGAGCCGGCCGGAGCCGGCCCGGGCGGCCGTGAAACGTCAGCTCAGCTTCGTGACGTTGCCGGCCTGCGGGCCCTTCGGCCCGTCCACAATCTCGAACTCGACGGTCTGGCCCTCTTCGAGCGTGCGGAACCCGTTGCCCTGAATGGCGGAGAAGTGGACAAAGACGTCGCTCCCCCCCTCCCGCTCGATGAACCCGTACCCCTTGGCGTTGTTGAACCACTTGACCTTGCCTGTGATGCGCATCGTACCTTCCCTACCTTGCCTTGCGCGGCCCGGGTGGCCGCTCGACTGCCGGTGCCCGACCATCAGCCGGGCGGGCCGTTCACAAAAAAAGACCGCCTCGGCGGCCTTCACGAACCGGCGCCGCCCCGTCGGCGCCGGCCGTCATACTAGTCGTCGGGCCATCCTGTTGTCAACTTTCGAGTTTCCCGGGCTGGCCCGTTCTCGACACGCCTGGCCGCGGCGGCGAGGCCCCTCGCCGCGACCGGGCGCGTTCGGGATCGAGAACCCGCGAAAGGACGTGCGATGCGCAAACGTGCCCTGCTCAGCGTGTCCGACAAGACTCACCTCGTCGAGCTCGCGCGCGGCTTGGTCGCGCGCGGCGTCGATCTGGTTTCAACGGGCGGCACCGCGCGCCTGGTCGCCGAGGCCGGCCTGCCGGTCATCCCGGTCTCGGAGGTCACGGGCTTCCCCGAGCTGCTCGAAGGTCGGGTGAAGACGCTGCACCCGAACGTGCATGCGGGCATCCTGGCTCGCCGGCGCCGGCCGGACGACCTGGCTGCGCTCGCGCGGCACGGGATCCATCCGATCGACCTGGTCGTCGTGAACCTCTACCCGTTCGCGCGCGCGGCGGCCCGGCCGGATCTGTCGTTCGACGGGCTCGTCGAGGAGATCGACATCGGGGGTCCAGCGCTCGTGCGCGCGGCCGCGAAGAACTTCCGCGACGTGCTCGTCGTGGTCGACCCGGCCGACTACGAGGCCGTACTCGGCGAGCTCGACCGGCCCGGCGGTCCCGAGCTGTCGTTCCGCCTCTCGCTCGCTCGGAAGGCCTTCGCGCACACGGCCGCCTACGACGACCTGATCGCGGCGACGCTGAACGAGGTGGTCGTCGGAGCCCACGGGGACTTCGTGCGGCCGCTCGGGGCGGGCGCCGTGCCCGCGGCGGGCGCGTGGCCGGACCGGCTGCGGCTCGCCGGCACGAAGGTGCGCGAGCTGCGCTACGGCGAGAACCCGCACCAGCGCGCCGCCTGGTACGCCGAGGACGGGGCGGCGGGCGCGAGGCCCGCGGCGGGCTTCGGCGCCGCCACGGTCGTCCAGGGAAAGGAGCTGTCGTTCACGAACCTGCTCGACCTCGACGCCGCCGCGCGGATCGTGCTGGAATTCGACGAGCCAGCGGCGGTGGTCGTCAAGCACACCAACCCCTGCGGCGTCGCCGTCGGCAGCACGCTCGCCGAGGCCTACACGCGCGCCCGCGACGCCGACGCGCTCTCGGCCTTCGGCGGCATCGTCGGGCTCAACCGGCCGATCGACGTCGAGACGGCGCGCGCCATCGTCTCGACGTTTATCGAGGCCGTCGTGGCGCCGGCGATCGACGACGAGGCGCGGGCAGTGTTGGCGGCGAAATCCAGGATGCGGGTCGTCACGGCCGCGTTCGACGAGCTCGACCGCCCGGAGAGCCCCGACGTGCGCGCGATTCTCGGCGGCTACCTGGTCGAGGAGCGGGACCGGGTCGTCGAGGCGCGCCAGCCGTGGCCCGGCGTCGAGACGCTGCAGGTCGTGACGACGCGGCCGCCGACGCCCGAGGAGTGGCGGGCCCTGAGGTTCGCCTGGCGCGTCTGCGCTCACGTCAAGTCGAACGCCGTCGTCTTCACGACGGCCGACCGGACGCTGGCGATCGGGGCCGGTCAGATGAGCCGCGTCGACGCGGTCAAGGTGGCGACGATGAAGGCGGCCGGCGCGCTGACGGGGTCGGTGGTCGCCTCCGACGCCTTCTTCCCGTTCCGCGACGGTCTCGACGCGGTGGCCGCGGCGGGCGCGACGGCGGTGGTGCAGCCGGGCGGCTCGGTGCGCGACGCCGAGGTCATCGGCGCCGCCGACGAGCACGGCCTCGCGATGGTGTTCACTGGCGTGAGGCACTTCCGGCACTGACTGACGGGTGCCGGGCGGGCAGTGGCTGACGGCCGGGGCAGTCGCTGACGGCCGGGCTAAAGCCCGGCCGCTACACTGACAGGACGTAGCGGCCGGCCTTCAGGCCGGCCTGGCCGGAGCTGACGCCTGGGGCCGCTACGCGGGGGCCGGGGAAACGCTTGTGGTCAAATCACACGTGATGCGTCGCGGAGTCCTCATCGTCCTGCTCGCGTGCGCCCTCGTGCCGTATTTCGTCGGGTTGGGGGATTCGCCGGTCTGGGACGCGAACGAGGCGTTCTACGTCGGCACGCCGCGCGAGATGCTCGAGCGCGGCGACCTGCTGAACCCGACGTTCAACTACCAGCCGCGGTTCAACAAGCCGCCGCTGAGCTACTGGGTGGTCGCGGCGTTCTACCGCGCGTTCGGCGAGTCGGTCGCGGTCGAGCGCGCCGCCATCGCCATCGGCGCCCTGCTCATCGTGGTCGCCGCCTTCGTCGTCGCCCGCGAGATCTTCGGCGACGACGCCGGCCTCTTCGCCGCGCTCGCCGTGGCCACGGCGCCGCGCGTGCTCATGTGGGCGCGGCGGATCTTCATCGACATCTGGGTCACCATGTTCATCGCCGTCGCCCTGATGGCCTTCGTGCTCGCCGAACGACGGCCCGCCCGGCGGCGGCGGTGGCTCGTCGTCATGTACATCGCGGTGGGCCTCGGGATGCTCACCAAGGGTCCGGTGGCGATCGTGCTGCCAGGGCTCGCCTTTGTTGTCTACCTCGCCCTGTACGGTCGCCTCGGCGACGTGCGGCGTCTGCAGGTGCCCACCGGGACCGTGCTCGTTTTCGCGATCGTGGCGCCGTGGTACGCCGCGCTCTACCTGCAGCACGGCTGGACCTACATCCGCGCGTTCTTCGTCACGGAAAACGTCTCGCGGTATCTGGCGCCTTACGGGCAGCCGATGGACCGCGACGTCTTCTTCTATCTCCCGGTCGTCGCCACGGATCTGTTTCCCTGGACGGCCTACCTGCCGGCGGCGCTCGCCAGCTTCGCGTGGCGCGGCTGGCGCGCCCGGCGCGCGCCGCAGGGCGCGGCGGGCGACTCGGCGCTGGCCATGCTGCTGGTCGTCTGGGTAGTCGTCATCGTCGGGTTCTTCTCGCTGTCGCGGAGCAAGCAGGACCTCTACGTCTTCCCGACGATCGTCGGGATCGCAGCGCTCGCCGGCGGTCTGCTGGCGGGCGAGCGCCCGTCGGGTGACGAGCGGCGCCGCGACGCGCTGGTGCGCTGGAGCACGGTAGCGCTCGGGACGGCCCTCGTCGGCGCCGGCGCGGGCGTCCTCGTCCTTTTCGCCACGCCGGCGAGGGTTTACGCCCTCGAAGGTGCAGGCACGGTCGGGTGGACGTCGCTCGCGGCCGGACTCGCCGCCGCGACGCTCGCCCTCGCCAGGCGCCACCGGGCGGGCGTCACGCTCGTGGCGGCGGCGTTCGTCGTGATCGAGTGGGTGTTCGTCCTCCGGGCGCTGCCGAGCTTCGCCCGCTATCAGCCTGTGCCCGCGATGGCGACCATCATCCGCGCCCGGGCCGGCGACGAGGCGGTGGTGGGCTACTACAAGGTGGGGCTGCCGAGCCTGTCGTACTACCTCCGCCGGCACGTGTCGGAGTTCTTCGATCCGCTGCCCGGCACGCCCGGCCGCCCGGCGTTCGAGCAGCTTGCCGACGCGGTCGCCTCGGGGCGCGGCGTCTACGTGCTCGTCCAGAGCCGCGACTACGAGGCCATCAAGGATCGGCTGCCCGCGCCGACCTGCGTCCTCGCCCGAGCCCCGCTCTTCAACGTCAAGATCGGTAGCGTGCTCGCGCGCCGGCCGCTGCCCGAGCTGCTGCTTGTGACCGATCGCTGCGGGTGAGGTCGCCGCTCGCCCTCCCGAGCCGTTCGATGGCGGCTGCGCGCCGGGCGGTGCCGGTTCGCTGCTTCGCTGCCGCTCTAGGGGAGTCCTACGTGTCGCGCTCGAGCGAGGCCACGAGCTCGGCCGGGCTCGCCGTAGCCGGCCCGAACTTGCCGACAACGACGCCGGCGGCGTGGTTGGCGAGCCGCGCAGCGTCGACGAGGGGCGCGCCCGCGGCGAGGGCGAGCGCGAGCGTCCCCACCACCGTGTCGCCGGCACCGGTCACGTCGGCGACCTCGCGGGCGACCGCCGGCAGGTCGTATTCGCCGGGGTCGGCGTTCGACCCGTCCAGTAGCCACATGCCGTCCTCGCCGCGCGTCACGAGCACGCTCGCGCACCGCGCGCGCTCGCGGAAGGCACGCGCCGCCCGCCCGGCGTCGGCGGCGCTCCGAATCCGCACGAACGTCACGGCTTCGGCTTCGTGATGGTTCGGCGTCACCAGCGTCGCGCCGGCGTAGCGGTCCACGTGGGGCACCTTCGGATCGACGATGACCGGTACCCCCCGGCGCCGCGCGGCAGCGATGATGCGCGACGCCACGGCTTCGGTCACGACGCCCTTCAGGTAGTCCGAGATCACGAGCGCCCCGCTCCCCTCCAGGCGCCGTTCGACCTCGGCGATCACGCGCGTCTCGACGTCGGCGTCGAGCGGGCGGTCGGTCTCGTAGTCGACCCGCGCCACCTGCTGGTGCCGCGTCGTCACGATCCGCATCTTCCGCGTCGTCGGGCGCGAGGGGTCTATTACGAGACCGCGCGGATCCGCGCCGATGGCCTCGAGCTCGGCCACGACGCGCCGCCCCGCGTCGTCGTCGCCCACGACGCCGACGAGCGTCGGGCACGCGCCGAGCGCCCGGATGTTGTGCGCGACGTTGGCTGCACCGCCCAGCCGGTGGGCGTCGCCGAGATACGCAACCACCGGCACCGGCGCCTCCGGGGAGATGCGCGTGACCGCGCCCACGACGAAGTGGTCGAGCATCACGTCGCCCACGACGAGTACGGACCGATCGGTGAAGCGCGCGACGAGGGCGGCAGCGTCGCCTGCGGTCACGGGCGGCCGGGCGCCGGCGCGCCCTCGGCCGCGCGCGCGGCCGCGAGCGGCAGCGTGACGAGGACGAGCCAGAGGATGAGGAACTCGGAATCGCCGAAGTTGTACTCGAAGAGCCCGGCAGCGAGCATGCTGGCGACGGCCGCCAGCCCGCCGGCGGCGAGCGCCGGGCTCCGTCCCGCACGAAACGCCCGCCACAGGTCGCGGGCGAGCCACACGAGGAACCAGAGCCAGGCCGCGAGCGCCGGCAGCCCGCGCTCGGCAGCGATCTGCAGCGGCACGTTGTGCAGGTGCGGATTGACCGCCTCGACCGCGTCCGGGTCGCGATACTCGGCGTAGCGGCGGATGACCATGTCAGGCCCGACCCCGGTGAGCGGGTGATCGCGCACCATGTGCAGCCCCTCGCGAACCATCGCGACGCGATCCCGGTTCGTCGGGTCGTTCAGGTTGAACATCGAATACATCCGTGCCGTCACCGCGTGCGGGGCGAGCGCCACGGCCAGCGCGGCGACGAGAGGAATCACCGCCACCAGACGGAAGTCCCTCAGAACGAAGAGCAGGGCCAGCCCCACCGAGGCCCCGACCCACGCGCTGCGCGTGAAGGTCAGGGCCAGGGCGACGGCGAGGGCCGGGAGCACCAGCGCCGGCCACGCCCGCCCCTCGCGGCGGAAAAGCAGCCGCGCCGCCGTCGCCATGAGCACCAGCATGAGGGTGCCCGAATAGGTCATGTAGTGGCCCAGCGTGCCCTGCGGCCGGCGGCCCAGGTGATCGTAATTGAGCACGCCGTACTGGACCACCCCCACGACCGCGCTGAGCGCCCCGGCGGTGATCATCACCTCGAGCACCGTCCAGGCGCGCCGGCCCGCCGCCAGCCGGAACACAACCGGCGCCGTCAAGAGCAGCAGGAGCTCCTTCGAATCGCCCAGGCTCGCGCGCCAGTCGGCCGAGAAGGCCACCGACACGAGCGTCCACGCCGCAAACGCGCCGAGCGGCCACCAGACAGCTGGCCAGTCGAGCCGCTCGCCCGCGCCCACGACCAGCAGGAGCCAGAGGACGACGGCCACGGCGAGCATCATCTCGGCGCCAGCGATCGAAAACGGCGCCAGCGCCACGACGCCGAGCAGGCAGGCAAAAGCCGCCTGCTCAACGGCCGCCACCCGCTCACCGGTCAGCATGAGGTTGTCCCCCTCGCCCTCTTCCCGATCCCTGGCACCCGTTCCGGACAAACGGGGACTCGGGACGCCGCACGTCGAGTCACGGCTCGATGGTCGCCTCGTCGATCAGCATGATCGGGATGTCGTCCTTGATTGGATAGACGCGGTGACACGTTCCGCACTTCAGCGCCGTGCCGTCCTTTACTAGGACGACGGGCGTCTTGCAGTTGGGACAGGCCAGAATCTCGAGCAGTTCGGGATCGATCCCCATCGTCCATCCTCCTCGGTGACCGCGCCCCTCGCCCCTGCCCTCTCGCCCGCTCCGAGGGAGAAAGGACGGGGGAGCAGAGGTGGAACGCGGCGCCCGCGACCTTGCTGACTATAGCGCGGCTCCCGGCGTCAGACCAGAGGGCCGAGGCGACGGACGCCGGGCGGGTCGGGCAGCTTGTCCCGCCGGGGCACGTGTGAAAAGATCGAAGGCACGCGGATGGTCTCGGCGCTTCTCCTCGCCTGCTGCATCAGCGGTCCCACCGACGAGTGGCTTGCGCCCGCGCCGCCGCAGCCCGTGGAACGGCCGGTCGCGGCTCAGGCAGCCCGGCCGGGCCGGCCGGCCCGGCCCCAGGGAGCCCAACCGTCCGAGGCTTCGGCGCAGCTCGCCCAGGCCTACCTTCAGTTCCTGCTGGCGCGGCGGCTCGAGGGGGCGGGGGATGTCGACGGAGCCGTCGCGGCGCTCCGGCGCGCGGCGGAACTCGACCCGCGCGCCGCAGAGGTGCGCGCGGAGCTGGCGAACCTGCTGGCCCGGCAGGATCGGTATCAGGACGCGGTCGCCGCCGCCCAGGCGGCGCTCGAGCTGGACCCGGCGAACCCCGAAGCGCACCGCGTGCTGGGCCTGATCGCGGCCGCGCTCGCCGACCGGCCGGGCGCGGCGCGTCGGATGGGGCTGGAGGGCTCGGTCGAGGAGTGGCTCGCGCGCGCGGCGGAGCATCTCGAGCGCGCCGACGCCCTCGACGAATTCGCTCTGGACGAATCGGCACGCTTCGCTCTCGCCCGCGTGTACGTCCGTCGCCGCGAGTACGCCAAGGCGGTGCCGCTCCTGCGGCGGCTCGTGGACGAAGGGCCCGACTTCCCGGAGGCCGTCCTGCTGCTAGCCGACGCTTACGCAGCGACGGGCGCCACCGCCGACGCGCGGCGGACACTCGAAGGTGCGCTTGCCGACGAGCCCGGCTTTCTTCGCGCGCGCCTGCAGCTCGCCGAGCTGAACGAGCAGGAGGGGCGCTTCACCGAAGCGGCCGCCGAGTACGCACGAGCCCTCCAGAGCTACCCGGGCAACCCGGAGATCGTCCGGCGGCGGGCACTGGCGCTTCTGCGGGCGGGCGACGCGGCGGGCGCGCGCGACGCGATCCGGCCGCTCGCGGCGGGCGGGCGCGCGCGCGCGTCGGATCTCTACCTGCTCGCCCGGGCCGAGCGCGCCACGGGCGACCTCGCGGCGGCCGAGGTCGCGGCCAGGCGCCTCGTCGCCGAGGCCCCCGGCGACCTGCGCGGGCCCGAGGCGCTCGCCGACGTCTTCGAGCAACGCCGCGACTACGCGGCCATCGTGGAGCTGCTCGAACCGGTCGTGGCGCGCGCGCCGAGCGAGGTCGGGTCGGGGCGTCCGATCGTCCCCCTCCTGGCGCGCCTCGGGTCTGCCTACGAACAGCTCGGACGCCTCGACCGCGCCATCGCCGTGTTCGAGCGTATCCGGACGATCGCGCCGTCTGAGCCGGTGGGCGTCCTCTCTCTCGGGCAGGCCTACCTCGCGGCGGGCCGGGCGAGCGAGGCGCTCGCCCTGGCCGAGCGGGCGCGGAGCGAATTACCCGGCGACACGCGGCTCGTGGAGCTCCAGGCCGAAGCCCTGCGGCGGCTCGGGCGCCTCGATGAGGCGGTGGCAATCGTGCGCGCGGCGGCGGGCGCCGCGGAAACGCCCTCGCTCGTCGTGGCCCTCGCCGAGCTCTATGTCGCCGCCAGGCGGTTCGACGAAGCCGTCGCGGTCGTCTCCCGCCTGCGGGAGGCGCACCCCAACGACGAGGATGTGCTCTTCGAGCTCGGCGCCGTGTACGAGCGCGCGGGGCGCGATGCGGACGCCGAGCGCGTCTTTCGCGATCTGCTCGGGCGCAACCCAGGGCACGCGCCCGCGCTCAACTACCTCGGCTACATGCTCGTCGAGCGCGGGCGCTCGCTCCAGGAGGCCGTCGGGCTCATCGGCCGCGCGCTCGATCGCGACCCGGGTAACCCCGCGTACCTCGACAGCCTCGGCTGGGCGTACTTCAAGTTGAACCGGCTCGATTTGGCAGAGCCCCCGCTTCGCCAGGCGGCCGCGGCGCTCGCGAGAAGCTCCGTGGTCCAGGATCATCTGGGCGATCTGCTCCACCGACTCGGCCGCGTGGACGAGGCGATCGCGGCGTGGCAGCGGGCCCTCGCGGGCGACGGCGAGTCGATCGACCGCGCGGCGATCGAAGCCAAGATCCGAACGGCTCGCGGCAGGTCCAAACGTCGATGAGTCGAGACCTTGCCTCGCCGGCGCAGGCCGCCCTCGCGCTCGCCGGTGCACTCGGGGTCGCCGGGGGGCTCGCCGCCTGCGCGCGGCCGCCTCTCGTGCTCCCCGCCGGCCCGGGCATGCCCTTCCCTGAGTTCCGCGCCGCGGTCGAGGCGGGGCGCGCGCCGTGCCGCGGCGTGCGCACATGGACCGCCGAGGTGGCAGTCGCGGGCCACGCCGGCGCGACCCGGCTGCGGGGTCGCGTGCTCGTGGGGCTCGCACGACCGGCGCGGCTCCGGCTCGAGGGACTCGCGCCGTTCGGCCAACCGCTCTTCATCCTCGTGGCCGACGCGCACGAGGCGACGCTCTGGATGCCGCGCGACCGGCGCGTCCTGCGCCATCCGTCCGCCGGCGCCGTCGTGGCGGCGCTCGCCGGCGTCGCCCTCGAGCCCGACGCGCTGCTCGACCTCGTGACCGGCTGCGTGAGCGGAGCCGCGCCGACCGGCGGCCGCGCGTACCCAGGGGGCTGGTACGCCGTCGACTTCGACACGCAGGCGACGGCGTGGCTCCAGCGCGCCGGCAGCCGCTGGCGCATCGTGGCGGGCGCGCGCGGATCCCTGACGGTCGAATACGGCGAGCACGACGGCGGGCAGCCGCGCCGAGTCCGGCTTCGCGCGGCCGGCGACGCAACCGGCGGGTCGGCCGCGCCCGGCACGGACCTCACGTTGAGACTCGCGCAGATCGAGGTCGATGCGGCCCTCGCCCCCCAGGCCTTCACCGTCGACGTCCCCGCGGGGGCCGAGCCCATCACGCTCGACGAGCTGCGCGAGCAGGGCCCGCTCGGCGTCCGCCGACCGGCGAGGCCGTAGGGCGCGCGGGACGAGGCGATGACCGGCGCCCTGACGGTCCGCGCGCACGCCAAGATCAATCTGTGGCTGCAGGTCGGGCCGCGGCGGGCCGACGGGTTCCACGACGTCCGCACCATCTACCAGACGATCGCGTGGCACGACCGGCTGGAGCTCGTGGCGCGCCCCGGTCCCGCGACGCTCACCTGTTCCGATCCGACCTTGCCGGTGGACGACCGCAATCTGGTCTGGCGGGCCGTGGCGGCGCTCTGGCGGCGACTCGGTCGCGCGGGTGACCCGGTCGGGGTCGCCCTGCATCTCACCAAACGTCTGCCCGTCGAGGCGGGGCTCGGCGGCGGGAGCGCTGACGCCGCCGCGGCGCTCCTCGGGCTCGACCGCTTCTGGGACGCCCGGCTGGCCCCCGACGCCCTCGCGGAGCTGGCCGCCGATCTCGGCTCGGACGTGCCGTTCTTTCTGGTGGGCGGCACGGCGAGTGCGAGCGGGCGCGGCGAACGCCTTCACGCGCTACCCGACCTTCCGGGCCGCGCCGTCGTACTCGTGCAGCCGCCGGTGCGCGTGGCCACGTCCCAGGCGTACTCGTGGCTCGACGCCGACCGCGCGGGCTCGGGCGAGACGCCCGGCGACTTCGCAGCCCAAGCGCCGCTCGAGGCGTGGCCCGGCGAGGTAGTCAACGACCTCGAAGCGCCCATCGTCGGGCGGCACCCGGAGATCGGCGCGGCCCGCAGGGCGCTGGTCGAGGCGGGGGCGCTCTCGGCGGGGATGAGCGGCAGCGGCTCGGTCGTCTTCGGCCTCTTTGCGGCGCGGGCGGGGGCGGTCGCGGCGGCTCGGCGGCTCGGGGCGGCGGGGTGGCGGACGGTCGTGACGCGGACGCTCTCGCGGGCCGAGTACTTGCGGCGCGCGGAACCCCGCGCTTGCGGGCGCGGGAGCCGTCGTATAGACTAGGTTGTTTGCGACGGTCTGGCCGGGCGCGCTCTGGAGGGCGCGGCGCGGCCGATGGGGCGTGGCCAAGTGGTAAGGCGCGGGACTTTGGATCCCGTATTCGAAGGTTCGAATCCTTCCGCCCCAGCCAGCAGGCAGGACGAAGGGCAGGACGAGGGGCGATGATTCACGGCGCGCTCAAAGTCTTTTCCGGCGCGGCCCACCCGGCCCTCGCGCGCGAGATCGCCGATCACCTGGGCGTGTCACTCGGGGCCGCGCGCCTCACGCGGTTCCCCGACACGGAAGTGTCGTTTCAGATCGACGAGAACATCCGGGGCACCGACGTGTTCGTCGTCCAGCCGATGAGCCGACCGGTCGACCAGCATCTGGTCGAGCTGTGCATCATGATCGACGCGTTCCGGCGCTCGTCGGCCTCGCGCATCACCGCCGTGATCCCCTACTACGGCTACGCGCGCCAGGACCGGAAGGACAAGCCTCGCGTGCCGATCTCGGCCAAGCTCGTGGCGAATCTGCTGACGGCGGCGGGCACGAATCGCGTCCTGACGATGGACCTGCACAAGGCGCAGATCCAGGGGTTTTTCGACCTGCCCGTCGACCACCTGTTCGCGGCGCCGGTCATCATCGACTACCTGGCGCGGCTGGGCTATCCGAGGCTCACGATCGTCTCGCCCGACGCGGGCGGTGCCGAGCGGGCGCGGGCCTACGCCAAGCGCCTCGGAGCCGAGCTAGCCATCATCGACAAGCGCCGCACCGACGACGGCGGCGCCGAGGTGATGAACGTGGTCGGCGATGTCCGCGGCCGCACCTGCATCATCCAGGACGACATCGTCGACACGGCGGGGACGATCCAGAAGGCCGCGCAGGCAGTGCTCGACGCCGGGGCCGAGCGCGTGCTGGCCTCGGCGGTTCACCCGGTGCTCTCCGGGCCGGCCTTCGAGCGCATCGAGCAGGCGCCGCTCGACCGGCTGATCGTCACCAACACGATTCCGCTCGACGGCCGCTGGGTGCAGAGCCGGAAGATCGTCGTGCTGTCGGTCGCGCGGCTCCTCGCGCAGGCCATTCGGAACATCCACGAGGAGACGTCGGTCTCGTCGTTGTTCGTGTGAGGCGGGTGGACGGTCTATGGAAGCGGTACTCGAAGCCAAGACGCGTGAGACGTTCGGCAAGAATGCCGCGCGCCGCTTGCGGCGCGACGGCTGGATTCCAGCGGTGCTCTACGGCGGCGCCGCCGACCGCGCGCCGGCCGCGCGTCCGCTCATGGTCGACCCGCGGGCCCTCTCCCGCATCCTTCACTCGCAGTCCGGCATGAACACGATCATCCAGTTGACCGTGGACGGCGGCGAGCGCACCCAGGTGATGGTGCGGGAATGCCAGGTCGACCCGGTGACCCACGCCCTGCTCCACGCGGACTTCTACCGGGTCGCCATGGACCGGACGATCCGCGTGACCGTGCCGGTCGTGGTGCGCGGCGAGGCGCGTGGTGTGAAGGTGCAGGGCGGGCTCCTCGACTTCGTGCACCGCGAGATCGACGTGGAGTGTCTGCCGGCCGACATCCCTGAGCACGTCGAGGTGGACGTGACCGAGCTGGCGATCGGTCAAGCGGTGCGCGTCAGGGACCTGCGGCCCCACCCGCGCTGGACGCCGCTGAGCGACCCGGACCTCATGCTCGTCCACGTGCTGCCGCCGAAGGTCGAGGCCGTGACCGAGGCGCCGGCCGCCGAGCCGGCGGCGCCGACCGAGCCCGAGGTCATCAAGAAGGGGAAGGCCGAGAAGCCCGAAGCGGCGGAGTGAAGAGCCGGGCGGGGTGCAGCGGATGCCACCGGCCGCGCCATGAAGCTCATCGCGGGACTCGGCAACCCGGGGCCGGACTACGTGGGCACCAGGCACAACGTCGGCTTCGAGGTGGCCGACGAGCTGGCTCGCCGCCACGGTTTGACGTTCGGCGCGGCGCGCGCCGAGGCGCTCGTGGCTCGGATCCGCGGCGCCGAGTCGGTGCTCCTCGTCAAGCCGCTCTCGTACATGAACCTGAGCGGCCGCCCGGTCGGCGAGCTGGTCCGCTATTATCGGATTCCGCTCGACCAGGTGCTCGTCGTCGTCGACGACGTGAACCTGCCCCTGGGGCGGCTCCGGGCGCGGGCGCGGGGATCGGACGGCGGGCACCACGGGCTGCGCTCGGTGCTCGAGGCGCTGGGTACACCGGCCGTCGCGCGCCTGCGGCTGGGAGTCGGGCGGGGTGACCCGGCGCGCGAGCTGGCCGACCACGTGCTGGCGCGGTTCGACCCCGACGAGCGGCCTCAGGTCGCGGCGATGGTCGAAGCGGCGGCGGACGCCGCCGAGCTGTTTTGCGCCGAGGGGATCGGCGCAGTCATGAACCGGTACAATCGCAAGGACGACGTCGAGACGACGGAGAACGGCCAGGCCTGACCTTCCGGCTCCTTGCCACCGCCCCCGGGAGGTGGCCGCCGGTCGGCGAGCGTGATCCGGCCGACCTCGAGACCGAGAGGAGACGCATGAGCAGCCAGCGACAATACGAGTTGATGTACATCGTCTCGCCCGAGGCGAGCGACCAGGAGCTCGCCGACCTGCACGCGCAGATCGAGGCGATCGTGACCCGGTTCGGCGGATGCCTCGAGCGGAGCGAGCCGATGGGCCGGCGCCGACTCGCCTACGAGATCCGCCACTACCGCGAGGGGATCTACGTGCTCGACGTCATCACGGGGCCGGGCGACATGGTCAAGGAGCTCGACCGGCGCCTGAAGGTGACCGACCGGGTGCTGCGGCACCTCGTCGTCCGCGTGGACGAGGCGCTGCGCGTGGCGGACCGGCGCAAGGCGGCGCGCGAGGCCGAGGCGGCGCGGCGGCGGGAGGCGCGCGGCGGGACGCTCTCGGAAGACGCGGCGGCGCCGGGGGACACGGCCGAGGTCGACGCGGAAGAGGTGGAAGACGCGGAGCCGGCCGAGGTGGACGTGGAAGAGGCGGAGGTGGAGTGAGATGTCGGACGAGAAGGCGGGAGCGCGCCCGGCGCGGAAGCCCGAGCGGGTGCTGGGCTCGCGGCGGGGATTGTTCCGGCGGCGCCGGCTGTGCAAGTTCTGCGTGGAGAAGATCGACTACATCAGTTATCGCGACGTCAAGCTGCTGACGCCGTTCATCCCCGAGCGCGGGAAGATCCATCCGCGACGCATCTCGGGGGTGTGCGCGACGCACCAGCGCCGCCTGGCGCTCGCGATCAAGCGCGCGCGGCAGATGGCGCTCATCCCCTACACGGTGGAGTAGGCGGCGCCGCGCGCAGGGGGGGACGCGGACGATGGTGGAAGTCATCCTGCGGGAACACGTCGAGCATCTGGGCCGCCGGGGCGACATCGTGAAGGTCTCCGATGGCTATGCGCGCAACTACCTGCTGCCGCGCAACCTGGCGCTCCCCGTCAACGAGGGCAACAAGCGGCGCGTCGAGAAAGAGCGCCGGCTGGCCGAGGCGCGCGAGGCGGCGGAACAGTCGCAGGCCGAGGCGCTCGCCGCGCGGCTGGCCGAGATCGAGTGCGTCGTGCCCCGGAAGGTCGGCGAGCAGGACACGCTCTACGGGTCGGTGACCGCCTCGGACCTCGCCCACGCGCTCGAGGCGCAGCACCAGATCACGGTCGACCGGCGGAAGATCCAGCTCGCCGAGCCGATCAAGCAGCTCGGGGAGTTCACCGTGCCGGTGAAGCTGCACCGGGAGGTGCTGGGGGCCATCAAGGTGCGCGTGGTCCCGGAGGAGCCGCGGAAATAGGCCCCGGCCGCCGGCCGCTGGCCACCGACCCCGAGAGATGCCCGACGCCGTGGCCTCCGAGCGACCGCTGCCGCACAACCTCGAGGCCGAGCGGTGCGTGCTCGGCGCGATCCTCCTGCACAACGGCGCGTTCAACCTGGCCGCCGAGCTCGTCGACTCGGGGGATTTCTTCCGCGACGCGCACCGGCGCATCTTCGACAAGATGGTCGCGCTCAACGAGCGCGGCCAGGCCATCGACTTCGTCACGCTGAAGGAGGAGCTCATCCGGGCCGGCGAGCTCGACGAGGTCGGCGGCCCAGCCTACGTCGCCTCGCTCGTCGACGGCGTCCCGCGGTCGGCCAACGTCGAGTACTACGCCCGCATCGTCAAGGAGAAGTCGACGCTCCGCAGCCTGATCCAGTCGGCGAATCGCATCGCCGCCCAGGCGTACGAGGCGGACCGCGACGCGGACGTCCTGCTCGACGAGGCCGAGCGAGCGATCTTCGAGATCGCCGAGCGCCGGATCCGCGAGGGCTTCGTCTCGCTCGGCGACCTGGTCCAGTCGAGCTTCACCACGATCGAGCGGCTGCAGGAGCGCAAGGGCCTCGTGACGGGCGTGCCCACGGGGTTCAAGGACCTCGACGACCTGACCTCGGGGTTCCAGCCCTCGGACCTCGTCATCATCGCGGCGCGGCCCTCGATGGGCAAGACGAGCCTCGTGCTCAACATCGCGGCGCACGTGGGCGTCCGCGAGGGCCTGACGGTGGGCATCTTCAGCCTGGAGATGGCCAAGGAGCAGCTCTTCCTGCGGATGCTCACCTCCGAGGCGCGCATCGACGCCCACCGCTTCCGCACGGGCTTCCTGAGCGAACGCGACTACGGGCGGCTGTCGGCCACGCTCGGGACGCTGGCCGAGGCGCCGGTGTACATCGACGATACGGCGGCCCTCGGCGTCCTCGAGATGCGTGCCAAGGCGCGCCGCCTAATGGCCGAACACGGCCTGCACCTGCTCGTCGTCGACTACATCCAGCTCATGCAGGGCCGCGGGCGCTTCGAGAACCGACAACAGGAGCTGGCTTCGATCTCCCGCGCGCTCAAGCAGCTCGCCAAGGAGCTCGGCGTTCCCATCGTCGCGTTGTCGCAGCTCAGCCGCGCCCCCGAGGCGCGCGCCGACCGCCGGCCGCAGCTCGCCGACCTGCGCGAATCGGGCGCCCTCGAGCAGGACGCCGATTTGGTCCTCTTCATCTACCGCGCCGAGCTGTACGACAAAGAGGAGACGAGGCCAGAGGACCAGGGCGTCGCCGAGATCATCATCGGCAAGCAACGCAACGGGCCCACGGGCACGGTGCGCCTGACGTTCATCAAGGAGTACACGCGGTTCGAGAACCTCGCCCGCGTCTGAACCAGACGGCGGCCATCGGCACGATCCTCCTGCGAGGTCCTCTGCCGGCTCGGGAGCCCGATCCGGCGCGTCTATAATGAGTGAGGCGTGAAACCGCCCCGAACCGTTTTCGTCTGCCAGACGTGCGGAGCCCAGGCGCCCAAGTGGCTGGGGCGCTGCCCGGAGTGCGGCGCGTGGAACACCCTGGTCGAGGAGCGCGCCGTCGCGCCGGCGCGCGGCGAGGGCGACCCGCGGTACACGCTGCCGGGGGCGAGCGGCGTCGCGCGCCGCTACGACGAGGTCGACACGGTCCAGGCCGCGCGCGTGTCGACCGGGATCGGCGAGCTCGACCGCGTCCTCGGCGGCGGGCTCGTGCCCGGCTCGCTCGTGCTCCTCGGCGGAGAACCGGGCATCGGCAAGTCGACGCTGCTGCTGCAGGCGGCGGCGCACGTGGCGGCGGCCGGCGGCCCGGTCCTCTACAGCTCGGGCGAGGAGTCGGAACACCAGATCAAGGCGCGCGGCGAGCGCTTGGGCGTCGGGCGCGCGCCGCTGTACCTGCTCGCGGAGACCTGCCTCGAGCGCATCGTCGAGGAGATCGCGCGGCTCAAGCCGGCGCTCGTCGTCGTGGATTCGGTGCAGACAGTCTTCTCCCTGAAGTTCCAGTCGGCCCCGGGCAGCATCGGGCAGGTGCGCGAGGCGGCCACGCAGTTGCTCTTCGCCGCCAAGGGTCACGACATCCCCACCGTCCTCGTGGGACACGTCACCAAGGACGGCTCGCTCGCCGGCCCAAAGGCCCTCGAGCACATCGTCGACACGGTGCTGTACTTCGAGGGCGAACGGCACCATGCCCATCGGGTCGTACGCGCCGTCAAGAATCGATTCGGCGCCGTCAGCGAGCTGGGCGTCTTCGAGATGACCGGCGAGGGGCTGCGGCCGGTGCCGGATCCCTCTCGGCTCTTCCTGGCGGAGCGGCCCGCCGGCGCGCCCGGCTCCGCCGTCCTCTGCTCGATCGAAGGGTCGCGGCCGATCCTGGTCGAGGTGCAGGCACTCGTGAGCGCCACGACGTTCGGCTACGCACGGCGCACCGCGACGGGCGTCGACGCCAACCGCCTGTCGCTCCTGCTTGCCGTGCTGGACAAGCGCGTCGGGCTGAGTCTGGCGACCGACGACGTGTTCGTGAACGTGGCGGGTGGAGTGATGGTGGACGAGCCCGCGGCGGATCTGGCGGTGATCGCGGCGGTGACGTCGAGCGTGCGCAACCGACCGGTCCGCGAGGGCACGGCCGTGTTCGGCGAGGTCGGCCTCGCGGGCGAGGTGCGCGCCGCCACGCAGGCGGGGCTCAGGCTGAAGGAAGCCGCCCAGATGGGCTTCGCCCGCTCGGTCTTGCCGGCGGGCAACTGCATCCCGAGCGACGCGCCGGGCGGCCTCGAGCTCATCGGTGTCCGGACGGTGGCCGAGGCGCTCGACGCGCTCATCGACTGAGGCGAATCGGGTAGAATCGGCCGGAGCACGCGGGCGGCGGTCGTCCTGTCATCCCGGCGATTGTCGGAGCCTTCCTCTATGGCCTGGTCGTTCGTGCTCGTGCGGAGTGTTCTGGTCGCGGCGCTGGCCGGGGCCGCTGCGCTGGTGGCGCCGCTCGGCGGCGGGCCGGTCGTCAACGGGGTACTCGGGGCGGGGGTCGGGGCGATCGTCGTGGGCGTGGAGATGGGCCTGCGCCGCGCCGCGCCAACGCGCGTGCTCGGCGCCGTGCTGGGCGGGGCCGTGGGCGTGATGCTCGCGCGCGGCCTGGGCGGGGCGCTGGTGTGGGGTAACCCCGAGACCGCCGTCGACGCGTTCGTCCACCTGCTGCTCGTGGTGGGCTTGACCTACCTGGGCCTGGTCCTGGGCGCGCGGCACGGCGAGTGGCTCGAGCCGGCGCGGCTCGCCCGCCTCTTTCGCGCCGGCGCGCCCGAGCGGCGCTACAAGGTCCTCGACACGAGCGTCATCATCGACGGGCGCATCGCCGACGTGTGCGAGACGGGCTTTCTCGACGGGACCCTCGTGATCCCGCAGTTCGTCTTGAAGGAGCTGCAGCTCGTCGCGGACTCCGCCGATTCGCTCAAGCGCAACCGGGGGCGCCGCGGCCTCGACATCCTGCAGAAGATCCAGAAGATGTCCGGGGTCGAGGTCATCGTCTCGGACCTGGATTTCCCAGAGATCCGGGAGGTCGATCTCAAGCTCATCGAGCTCGCCCGGAGCCTTCAGGGCAAGGTCGTCACGAACGATTTCAACCTGAACAAGGTGGCGCAGCTCCGGGGCGTCGAGGTGCTCAACATCAACGAGCTGGCCAACGCGCTCAAGCCCGTCGTCCTGCCCGGCGAGTTCATGAAGGTCTTCATTCTCAAGGAAGGCAAGGAGTACAACCAGGGCGTCGCCTATCTCGACGACGGCACGATGGTGGTCGTCGACAACGCGCGCCGCCTGATCGGCCGCACCATCGACGTGGTGGTCACGAGCGTGCTGCAGACGACCGCTGGGAAGATGATCTTCGGGCGCTTCATCGAGCCGGCCGCCGTGGCGCAGGCGCAGGCCGCCGCCGAGCGCGCGGAGAAGGCCGACCGCGAGAAGACCGAGCGGGAGAACGGCCCGCGCCGGGCGCGCCCGGCCCCCTGATGGCCCGTCGCGGAACGTCGCCCTCCAGCCGCCGGCGCCCCGACGCGAAATGGCTGACGCGGCCGAACTTCGCGCATGACCGAACACTCGGAACTCACGAATGACCGGGAGATCAAGGGCGCAGCGCCTGGCTGGTCGAGTCAGGTGCGGCTGCCTCCGTACGATTGGTGGCGCACGGTCTTCTACCTCATTCCGGTCATCAGTGCGTACACGATCGCGCTCGGCACCCTGTCGATCGCGTCGAGCCTGGTCGACCGCCGCGGGTTCTTCGCGCACCGTTGCGCGCGCCTCTGGGCGCGCCTCATCCTCCGCACGACCGGCGTCGAGGTGCGCGCCTCGGGCGTCGAGCGCCTCGACCCGGGGGCCAGCTATGTGCTCGCCTCGAATCACCAGAGCATCTACGACATCCCCGTGCTCTTCGACGCCCTCCCGCTGCAGCTCCGGATCGTGGCGAAGGCGTCGCTCGGGCGGTTTCCCTTCCTCGGCTGGCACCTGCGTCGCGCTGGACACGTGCTCGTCGAACGAGACCACCCTGGCCCGGCGGTGTTCAGGCGCATGGCGCGCCTGGTCGGCGACGGCGTCTCGCTCATCGTCTTTCCCGAGGGAACCCGGAGCCGCGACGGCCGCGTCGGCCCCTTCAAAGGCGGGCCGTTCCTGCTGGCCATCGAGGCAGGGCTGCCCGTCGTGCCGGTCAGCATTTCGGGCAGCCGCCACGTCATGCTGAAGGGCCGCCTCATGGCGTGCCCCGGCACCGTCGACCTGGTGGTCCACGAGCCGGTCGCGACGGCCGGCCTCACGCGGGAGGACGCGCGGCGGCTGGCAGGAGAGGTCCGGCGCATCGTGGCGGGCGCCGTCGAGGCGGACCCGGACACCGCCGCCGGCCGTCGCTCGCGCCTCGGGATGAGCGGGCCCGTCCAGCCGCGAGGTGCGTGATGCAGGAGCGCGAACCCACCATCCGCGTCGCGCCCGACGTCTCGACCGCGATGGCGCTCGGCGTGCTCGTCATGGAAGCCGTCACGGTGCGCGAGCGCGACGCGGCGCTGGACGAGGCGCTCGCCGCCGCGGAGATCACCCTGCGGGCGTCGGGCGCGTCGGAGGCGGATCTGGCGGCGACCCGGGCGATGTACCGGCGCTTGGGCATCGACCCGACGAAGACGCGGCCTTCGTCCGAGGCGCTGCTCCGGCGCGTGCGGAAGGGCGAGCCGCTGCCGCGCATCAACACGGTCGTCGACGTCTGCAACTGGTGCTCAGTGGAGTTCCAGGTGCCCTACGGCCTGTACGACTACGATCGGATCGACGGGCCGATCGAGCTGAGGCGGGGGTCGCCGGGCGAGCAGTACGGCGGCATCCGCAAGGAGGTCGTGCACGTCGCCGGACGGCCGGTGCTCATCGACCGCCTCGGCCCCTTTGGCAACCCGACGTCGGATTCGGCGCGCACCATGGTCACGACGGCCACCAGGTGCGTACTCGTCGTCGTCTTCGCGCCTCGCGCGACCGCGGAAGTTCGCGTGCCGGCCGTCCTCGACGTGACGGCCGCTCGCCTGACGAAGTACGCCGGGGGCCGCGAGCGCTGGCGCAGCGTGGTGGCGTGAGGGGCGACGACGGCGGTTTATAATGGAGTGTTTCGGGCCCTCTCGGAGGGCGTCCAGGGAGGAGCGCTCCGCGGATGCACGTGGCGGCCATCATCGCGGCGGCCGGCGAAGGGCGCCGGATCGGCAGCGATCGGCCCAAGCAGTGGCTCGATCTGGGCGGTCGTCCGATCCTGCAGTGGGCCGTCGACGCCTTCGACGCGAGTGACCGCGTCGACGAGATCGTGGTGGTGCTGCCGCCGGCGGCAGCGTCGGGCGACCAGGACCGGCCGCGGCCGGAGGCGCGACGGACGCCACTCTCGTTGGTCGCGGGAGGCGCGCGCCGCCAGGACTCGGTGGCCAACGGGTTCGACGCCGTGGCTGGCCGCGCCGACCTGATCGTCGTGCACGACGCGGCCCGCCCGCTGGTGACGGGCGCCCTCATCGCGCGAACCCTCGACGCCGCGATGGAGGCGGGCGCCGCGCTCGCGGCGCTCCCGGCCCAGGACACGGTCAAGGCCGCGGCCGCGGACGGCCGGCTCGTCGAGCGGACGCTGGCGCGCGAGCGGGTCTACCTCGCCCAGACGCCGCAGGCCTTCAGGGTCGACGTGCTCGCGGCGGCGGTCGCCCTCGGGCGTGGCGGTGTGGAGGCGACCGATGAAGCCGCGCTCGCCGAGCTCGCCGGCTATCCGGTGCGTCTGGTCGAGGGCGACGCGCGCAACCTGAAGATCACGACGGCGGACGACCTGGCGATGGCGCGCGCGCTCGTCGGCGAGGCTCGGCTGGCGGCCCAACGGGTGGGCCACGGCTACGACCTGCACCGGCTCGTCGCCGGCCGCCCCTTGACGCTCGCCGGCGTGCGGATCGCCGAGGCGCCGGGGCCGCTCGGCCACTCCGACGGCGACGTGGTGTGTCACGCGCTGGTCGACGCGCTGCTCGGCGCCGCAGCGGCGGGCGACATCGGCGAGCACTTTCCGGATACCGACGCGCGGTGGGCGGGCGCCGCGGGGCTGGAGCTGCTCGCGCGCGCGGCGGCAGTCGTGCGCGCGCGCGGTCTGGCGGTCGCGAACGTCGACGTGGTCGTCGTGCTCGAGCGTCCCGCCATCCGGCCGCACGCCGGCGCCATGCGCGCCGCGATCGCGCGGGTGCTCGAGGTCGACGCCGCGCGCGTGAGCGTGAAGGGCAAGACCAACGAAGGGGTGGACGCCGTGGGTCGTGGCGAGGCCATCGCCGCCCACGCCGTCGTGTTGCTCGCCGAGAGGCCGCCCGCCTGAGATGCGCTTGCGGTTCGCGCCGAGTCCAACCGGGGCGTTGCACGTCGGCAACGCGCGCACGGCCATCTACAACTGGCTGCTGGCCCGCGGGCAGGGAGGCACGTTCGTCCTCCGTATCGAGGACACCGACGTCGAGCGGTCGACGCCCGAGTCGGAGGCCGGCATTCTTGAAGACCTGCGGTGGCTCGGCCTGACCTGGGACGAGGGCCCCGATGTCGGTGGCCCGTACGGGCCCTACCGCCAGTCCGAGCGCCTGCCGATCTACCGCGCGCACGCCAAGCGGTTGCTGGCGGCCGGCCGCGCGTACTACTGCTTCTGCTCGCCGGCGCGGCTCGAGACCGAGCGCCGGCGCGCGCTGGCCGCGAATCGCCCCCCGCGCTACACGGGGACGTGCCGTGCCGTGCCCCTCGAGACCGCGCGGGCCCGGATCGCCGCAGGCGAGCCCGCCGCCCTGCGGTTCCGCGTGCCCGACCACGGGCACGTGAGCTTCGAGGATCGCATCCGCGGCCGGGTGAGCTTCGACCTGGCGGGCATCGGCGACCCGGTCATCGTCCGGTCGGACGGCCGACCGTCGTACAACTTCGCCGCCGTGGTCGACGATGCCCTGATGCAGATCACGGACGTGGTGCGCGGCGAGGATCACATCTCCAATACGCCGCGTCAGGTGTTGCTCTACGAGGCGCTCGGGTTCACGGCGCCGCGCTTTGCGCATCTCTCGCTCGTGCTCGGTCCCGACCACGCACCGTTGTCGAAGCGGCACGGCGCGACGGCGGTGCGCGAGTTCCGCGAGCGGGGCTACCTGCCCGAGGCGCTCGTGAATCACCTCGCGCTCATCGGGTGGGCCCCCGGGGGCGGCGAGGAGCTACTGCCCGTCGACGAGCTGGCTCGGCGCTTCCGCCTCGAGGCGGTCGGCCACAGCGCCGGAGTGTTCGACCCGGGCAAGCTGGCCTGGATGAACCGCCACTACATGCGGCAGACGCCCGCCGCGTCGCTCGCGCGCGCCGCGTGGCGGTTCTTCGAGGCGGCCGGCTTCGCCCGCGTCCCCGAGCCGGCGCCGGAGGGGCTGCGCTATCTCGTCGAGCTCGTGCCGATGGCCGCCGGGTCGGTCGATCGGCTGGACGAGATTCCCGAGCGCGTCCGGTTCGTGTTCCGGTTCGACATTGACGCCGCGCTCGCGCGGCCGGGTGTGCAGGCTGTGCTCAGCGAGCCCGGCGCGCGCGAGGTCGCGGCGGCCCTCGCCGACGTGTTGGCCGACGCGCCGCGCCTCGTCGACCGGGATCGGTTCCGCGCGGCGGCCGCCCGGGTGCGCGAGCGGACGGGACAGAAGGGCCGATCGCTCTTCCACCCCATCCGGGTCGCGCTGACCGGGGAAGAGGCGGGGCCCGAGCTGGATCTGGCCGTGCCCGCGATCGACCGGGGCGCCGACTTGCCGCCGGCGGCCGGCCTCGCGCCGGTCGTCGGCTGTCGCGAGCGCGCCACGGCCTTCGCGCGCGCGCTGGCGGCGTCGAGTGGCGCGACGGGCTGGGCGGACGAGCGATGACGAGCGATCGGGAACCGGGCGGCCGCGCCCGTGAGGGTCGGGGCTGAAATGCCGCTCGTCGTCTACGGCGTCAACCCGGTGATCGAGGCGTTGCGCGCCGGACGCGTGACGCGCCTGCTCGTCGGCGCGCGCCAGCACGCGCGGCTCGGTCAGCGGCTCGACGCCGCCGCGCGCGGCGCCGTCCGAATCGAGGTGGTCCCGGAGGCGGTGCTCGACCGCGCGGCGCGCGGTGGGGCGCACCAGGGGGTGGTCGCCGAGGTCGCCGACGCGCGCGCGTGGACGGTTCCCGAGCTCGTCGCCGCCGCGAAGTCGCCGCCGCTCTTCGTCGTCCTGGACGGCCTCGAGGACCCGCGGAACGTGGGCGCCATCCTGCGGACGTGCGAGGCGGCTGGCGTCGACGGCGTCATCCGGCAGACGCGGCGCGCCGCGCCGCTCGACGGCGCCGCGGCAAAGACCGCTGCCGGCGCCCTCGTCCACCTGCGGCTCGCCGCGGTGGTCAACATCGGCCGGGCGCTCGAGGCGCTCAAGGCCGCGGGCGTGTGGACCGTCGGGCTCGACGCCGACGCCGACCGGCCGTACGACGCCGTGGACTACACGAAGCCGACCGCGCTGGTCCTGGGGGCCGAGGGCGCCGGCCTCAGGCGCCTCGTGCGGGAGCGCTGCGACTGGGTCGTGGCCATCCCGCTCGTCGGCCACGTCGAGAGCCTCAACGTGTCGGTGGCGGCGGGCATAGCCCTCTTCGAGGTGCTGCGGCAGCGCCGGGCCGCCGCGCAGGGCGGGCGCGGGGGGTGACCGCCGCGGCCGGCGGGGAATGGCCGACCGCCACGCGGGAAGGGCAGGGCGGGAGGGGGTTGCCGAGCTGGTACGGGATGTGCTAGAAATGATAATTTGTCTGGCTGGCGTAGCTCAGTCCGGTAGAGCAGCTGATTTGTAATCAGCCGGTCGGGGGTTCAAATCCCTTCGCCAGCTCCATGGACGCGAGCGCCGGTCCGATGCTCGGCCCGAGGCGTCCAGTTTCTTTGGGGGGCACGCTCACGAGCCATCACACCTCCACGAGCGGCCGCGTGGCGCGTGCGGCGCGACGCACGCGGGTGGACCGGCGGGTCGTGATCTCCGGCGAGGTTGCGGAGTGGCCAAACGCAGCAGACTGTAAATCTGTCGCCCTAGCGGCTTCGGGGGTTCGAATCCTCCCCTCGCCACCACGGCCAAGGGCGGGTGCGCGCGCGGCGGCGCGGCCCGCGCGAGGCAGCAGGAAGCCGATGCGGTGCGGGAGTAACTCAGTGGTAGAGTCACAGCCTTCCAAGCTGTTGGTCGCGGGTTCGATTCCCGTCTCCCGCTCCACCGAGCGCTCAGGGGCCGGCCTTCGGCCGTCGGGCGAACTGGACCGGGCGCGATGCGCGTGGCTTGGCGCCCTGACCCTCACACCCGGGACCGCGAGCCGAGCGCTGGGCGCGGGAAGCTGGAACCTGAGCGCTGGAGGGTGAGAGCCGTTCGAGCCGATGTAGCTCAGTTGGCAGAGCGCGTCCTTGGTAAGGACGAGGTCACCGGTTCAATCCCGGTCATCGGCTCCAGGATCGCGCGGTCACGGCCGGGTCGGGCGGCGGGTGACGGGCTGGCGGCGCGCGCGGCCGCCGTCGCGGGGACGAGCGAGAGAGACGAGGGTGGAGCGTCATGGCGAAGGAAAAGTTCGATCGGACGAAGCCGCACGTGAACGTGGGGACGATTGGGCACATTGACCACGGGAAGACGACGCTGACGGCGG